>ERZ773061.209-NODE-209-length-25623-cov-24.934919_pt1 | contig 25623 bp, 25 predicted proteins | sample MGYA00580627_ERZ773061 | MGnify/ENA primary metagenome ERZ773061 (study PRJEB29015, sample SAMEA2738119) | human oral metagenome | biome: human oral; feature: human-associated habitat; material: saliva | place: China | collected 2223 ...
GCTTTAAAAAATCAAAAGAAATAATTAATAATAGCCTCCCTTAATTGGGAGGCTTTTAATTTAAATAAAGAGAATTCTTATGTTTATACATGATCATTATAAAAAATTAGCAATAGAAGCTATTAAAAAAGATCTTAAAAATTTTAATGAAGACTGTTTAGAAGAAATTGCTTACAATGAAAAAGATTTTAATAACCGTATTTTTGTTTTTAATTATAGTAGCGATGTTACCTATTTGTATATCGTAACTGTTCATCCTGACAAATCTGCTGATGTCGAACATTATTACAATGAATACGGTTATTCTGTCGTAAACGGAAAGGTCGAATAGATGAATGCAAAAATAATTCAAGAATTTAAAGGTTCTATTAATGGCATCGAAATTACCGATCGTGAAATTTATATGGAATGTGAATATATTCTCGATGAAATCGAAGATGTTCTGAGCATCGAATTACCAACATCTTTTATTAAAGATTTCATTGAAACATATGAATATGTATTTTCTAATGTGGAACCGCAATATGCTCACGAATTAAAATCTGATATTATTTCCTCTTGGGACCAAGAAATTACAGATATTAAAGATTTAGAATTTAATCTTGAAGAATATAATGATCCTTATCATTATTTCGAAGAATTAAATAAAAAGATTAAAGACTGGGATAATACTTATGGTAAATATCCTATTGATTTAAATTTAAAAAAATAGAAAAGTTTAAATATGGAGAAAAAAACTTTAGTATATATTAGTCATCCGTTTTTAACTCATGGTAATGTCCAAGATAACTTAAATTCTGTTAATAAAGTTTTAGCAAATTTAGTATTAAAACATAAAAGCAATTTTGTTTTTATTAGCCCAATCCATAATTTTGGCACTTTAGATGGTCAATTAAATTATGACGATGGCTTAGAAATTTGTATGGATTTACTTAAGCACTGTGATGCTATTGTTATGTGCGGAGATTATATCCATAGTAATGGTTGCATGACAGAATTGGAATACGCCATTAAAAATGGATTACAAATTTTTAAATTAGAGGATTTTAAATAGTTATGCGAGATTTAATTATTATGCGAGGCTGTCCCGGATCTGGGAAAAGCTCAGCTATTAAAGCCGCCGGTCTTGAAGCATATACTTTGTCTCCTGATAGTATTCGTTTAATGTTAAGAGCTCCAGAATTAAGCATTGCTGGCGAAGTCGGCATTAGTCAAAAAGACAACGCGTTAGTATTCGAACTTATGGATAGAATGCTCGTTAATCGAATGAAAACTGGTTCTCCGACCATTATCGATGCTACACATTGTAGTTCTCAGAAGTGGCATTCAAAACAAATTAATCGATATAAAGAATTAGCTAAACGCTATAAATATCGATTGTTCTATTGGGAACCAGAACGTCAGGATTTAGAAGTATATCTTCAAAGAAATGAAACACGGCCTAGTTTAGATTATGTTCCTGAATATATTATTAGGACTATGTATAATAACTGGGTTAGTACTAAAATGCCGTCTGGTATTACTAAGTTAGATACATTAGGATTCCGAAGTGATTTCGAAGGTTTAAATAAAGATTTATCTGAAGTCTACGATAAGGTAATCTGTGTCGGCGATATTCATGGTTGCAATACTGTATTAGAAAAATTAATTTACGACGAAAAATATAGTATCGATAACGATAAAAACTTATATATTTTTGTCGGCGATTATTTCGATCGTGGCATCGAAAACTTAGAAGTGCTCAATACTTTATTTAAACTTCAAAATAAAAAGAATGTTATTCTTTTAGAAGGTAATCATGAAGCACATTGGGCTGACTGGGCCTTTGGTGAAGCCGATCAACGAACAGATAATGGAATGACACGCTTCAAGTTAACGACTTTAAAAGAATGGCAAAAGGAATATACTAGCGATAAAGAATTATCTAAAAAATTAAGAATCTTATATCGCGATATGATTCCGGCATTCTATTTTAAATTTGGCGACAAAAAATATTGTGTTAATCATGCTGGCTTAATGACTCAACCTGTCGATCTTATGGCGGCAGAACAGTATATTAATGGTCATGGTGCTTATGAAAGTGATGTAGCGTCTTTTTATGAAATATGTTATGAAAGAAGCGATACTAAGATTAATCAAATTTTTGGTCATCGTGGAGCAAGACGTACTGAACACAATATTCCGTTAGAAGGTCAAGTCGAATTCGGCGGATACTTAAAATATTTTATGTTAAGTAAAGACGGCGAAGAATACATCGGCATTCGAAACGAAGTTTACGATAAAAATTATATCGAAACAAATCAAAAGCTTCTTGAAGATTTTAAAGGTGAATATTATAGCACTGATGACTTCGAAGTGAATGCTATTGCTAATAGCCGGCATGTAAAAGTTAAAAAGTTGCCTAACAATATTTTAAGTCTTAACTTTAGTGAAGAAGTGTTCCATCATTCTATCTGGAACGATATCACTATTAAAGCTCGAGGTTTATTTGTCGATGCTATTACTGGTGAAGTTCTTGCAAGAAGTTACGATAAATTCTTTAATGTCGGCGAACGTAATAATAAAGAAGACGAAATTAAAGAATTACAATATCCTGTTAGATTGGCGATGAAAGAAAACGGCTTCTTAGGCATTATCAGCTGGGACCATCGTCGTAACGAATTAATTATTGCTAGTAAATCGACTACTGAAGGCGAACATGCTGGATATATTAAAGATGTTTGGAAATTAGTTTCAGAAGAAGTTAAAGAACAAATTATTAAGATTCTTAAACAAAGTAATTGTTCTGCCGTATTCGAAGTAATTCATCCAGACGATCCTCATATCGTTAATTATCATGGTAAAAAACGCATGTATCTTTTAGATTTTGTGCCGAATGTTTTACATATTGCTAATGGTAGAAATATCGATCGAGATCTAAGTGAAGCATTAAAAAGAGAGTTAAGTAAAAATATTAATCTGACTTACGAAACTATATTCAGTTTCGTTAAACAAGAGATGGTTTACGCTCCATATCAGTTCGAACTCGGTGTCGAAAAGCTTACTGGCGGCTCCGAAGATATCGAAGGTTATGTAATTACCGATAATGCTGGCAAAATGTACAAAGTTAAATGTGATCATTATAATACATGGAAGCGTCGTCGAAAAACATTCCAATCATTTAAAGAAATCTTGTTCGACGAATCTATGCCAGAAGATATTAAATTAGCCAAGCTCGATCACATTAATAAGCGTACTTGTGAAAAGACTCCAGGTCTATTTAATACAATTAAAGAACAAGATTCTTTATTTATTCAGTTTTTAAAAGAAACGAATTACGATCCTAATTGTAATATCATTCAGTTAAGGGAATTGTATAACGACTATTAAGACGCCAAAAATAATATTCGTGATTTTAATCATGGAATACATTTTGGCAAAAATAGTAGGCCTATTGGAAAACTAGTAGGTAGTGGCGGATCTTACCCGTCCAACAAAGACACTGAATTGCTGGAAACTCCTAAAGCTCAATTAACTACAACGTAATATTTTAAAAATATAGGCGTGAATGTTGCGAAAGCAGAAAAAATAATTGAGATGAGATATGGTTAAATCCTAAGTCTTGCTTATAATGGACAATCAGCAGCCAAGCCTTTGCGTTTAGCAAGGGAAAGGTTCAACGACTAGACCTCGTGAGGGTCGTACCAGGGAAGCCCCGGGGAAGTGGTGTCGCCTAAGTCGCGTAAGCGATATGGATAAGATATAGTCTGTGCCTTAGTGAAAACTAAGGGTGCACATAATGGTGCCGGTTAGGAGTAGCGATCCTAGTTGAACAATCATCCTCTCAAAGAAAAATTCTTTGATTTTATATATTGAAATTAAACACCTCTCGCAGTATAATAATAATATATGTTTATTATTACGAAAGGAGGTGCACCTCATGAATAAAGGTTTTAAAATTAGAATTTATCTTACTAAAGAACAACAAGTTTTAATTTAAAAAACATTTGGTTGTGCTAGATATGTTTATAATCGTATGTTAAAACTCAAACAAAAAGCATATAGCATATTTGAACTTAAATTAAGCTATATAAAAATATCAAGTATTCTTACTAAACTTAAACAACGAAAATCTTGGCTTTGTGAAGTTGATGCTGTAGCATTACAACAGTGTTTAAGAGATTTAGATGCTGCTTATATTAAGTTCTTTAATGGAGCAGGATATCCTAATTTTAAATCTAAACGAGGTAAAAACTCCTATCGTACTAATGGTAGAAACATTTATATCGATCAAGATAATAAAATGATTAAGATTCCCAAAATTGGTTGGATTAAATTTAAAGATAAAAGTAATTTTAGTGGTTTGACTAAAATTAATAATATTACTATCTCCAAAAGTTCTAGCGGAAAATATTTTGCTAGTATTTCAGCCGAAGTCGATATTACAGCTTTTGCGAAAACCAAGAAGAGCTGTGGTGTCGATTTAGGATTAAAAGATTTTTGTATCTTGAGCGACGGAGCTAAATTTGAAAATCCTAAATTTTTAGTCAATAACGAAAAACGACTTAGAATGCTTAAAAAATCTTTAAGTCGTAAAGTACATGGTTCTAAGAATTATGAAAAAGCTAGAATTAAGCTAGCTAAATTTCATGAATATATTGTTAACTGTCGCAAAGATTATTTACATAAAATATCATTATTTTTAGTAAAAAATTATGATGTTATTTGCGCTGAGACTCTAAAAGTTAACAATATGCTCAAGAATCATTGCTTGGCTAAAGCAATACAAGATGTTAGCTGGTCAGAATTTTGTCAACAATTAGAATATAAATGTTTGTGGTATGACAAGAAATTTGTACAAATTAGTACTTATTTTGCATCATCTCAATTATGTTCTAATTGTGGATATAAAAATCCTGATATTAAAGATGTTAAAATTCGTGAATATGATTGCCCGGAATGTGGTATTCATCATGATCGAGATGTCAATGCAGCAATTAATATTTTAAATGAAGGATTAAATTTAATATAATTTCAATATATAGAACCGTAGGATATACGGGAATAGCCTACTATATCTGGATTCCTCTACCTTTAAATTCCTAGAATTTTTAGGCATGTTTTCTTGGGTAGGAACTTTTATGACTTTAGTCATGAGAGGATGTCAGGTTGACAAGAGACATTAACTACGAAATCAGTCAATTCATTGCCGAGGAAGAAACAATGTTGAAGAATCAATATTATACGACTCGGCAACAAATTCTTGACATCATATCATATATTGGTGGCATTAAAAGATTGTTGAAGGTACATACAGATCATGAATGCATCAAACAAAACATGGAAAAATTACAGAAGCTTGAAAAAGCCTTGGAAAAAGTATACATACCGGAAACATCAAGAAGACGGTATAAAGCTTAATGTTGCCGGTATTGAAATTTCAATAAATCAGTTGAAGATTAAAATCTAAATAGTGTATAATAGTATTATATATTATTAAAGGTGGTGATAATCTGATAATTGATACTTTAAATAATGTTGTCGTTCCTCAAAATATTAATAAAGAAGATTTAAATAAAATTCTTTATGGGCTTGGAAAGACATCCGACTTTGTCGAACAAGGTAAATGGAAGGTTAACGATATTCATCGGTTGCTATTATATTGTCCGAATTTTAGCATCGAAGGTATCGGTAAGTGTAAATATGAATTATACAACTATCAAAAGACAGCCGTTAAAGAACTTCTCGATATCGATGAAGGCAGCTTAATCGTCGCAAGTTGCGGGGCTGGCAAAACGTTAATAGCTATCGATCTATACTTGGAACTTTTAGATCGTAAGAAAATAAAAGGTCCAGGATTAATCGTAGTTAAAAGTAGTTTAAAAGTTCAATGGTTCCATGAAGTTCAAAAGTTTAGTGATCTTACACCAAGTATTTTAGAAACTTCAGCAAAGGCTAAGAAAAACTTCGACAATCAGTTTGTCGGTGATTTACTTATTTGTAACTACGAAACGCTTAACGACGAAAAAGTTCGAGAGCGTTTATTGGCAATGAAATTAGAATATATCTTTGCCGACGAAGTACAATATGTAAAGAGCTATCAAGCTAAACGAAGTAAAAGCCTATATAAATTTAATAATGTAAAGTATACTTTCGGAGCAACAGCAACTCCGATTCAAAAAAATCCTCGAGATATATTTGGCATATATAGATTTATTAAAAAAGATTTATTTACTAATATAAACAAATTTGATAAGCAGTATGTCAAAAAGAATAGTCTTGGATACATTATCGGCTCTCGTAATGAACGAGAGTTAACCGATAAAATTAAACATAATTTAATTATCCGAACAAAAGAAGAAGTAAGTAGTCACTTACCTAAACTTGTTGTTGCTCAAAAATTCTGTTCTTTAGGCAGAAAAACACAAGCTATGAGTGATAAACTTCTCGAAGAGATTAAAGATCTTAAAGCACAACAAGAAGTTATGCTCGAACGATTTAATTCGATCGAAGAAGCTAGAAAAAATGAAGAATTTAATAAGATCGATAATATGATCTTAATGAAACAAACATTTGCTCAAGAGCTTACAATTAGTGATGAGTTATTATTACTAAGCGATAGTAAAGCAGCACAAGAATACGTAAGTGGTGAAAAATCTGAAAAGATTGAATTGTTTTTAGACTTAGTCGAGAGTATTTTAAGTGAAGGCGAAAAAGTTGTTGTGTTCTGTAAGTATAGAACAGCACAAGGAATTCTTAAAACGTATTTAGAAAATCGTTTTAAAGGAATTCAAATCGCCTTTATTAATGGCTCTCACTCAAGTGAAGAACGATATAATCAATTACAAAAATTTAATAATACACAAGAATGCAATGTCCTAATTGCCTCTAACGCTGCAAGCGAAGGCTTTAACGCTTCATCGGCTAAGTACCTCATCGAGATGGAACCAGCCGATAGCTATTTGATCCAGACTCAGCGTCATGGACGAATTGAAAGAGCTAGCAGCAATCACGATACAGTTTTTGTATATCAGTTAATAGCGACTGACAGCTACGATGAAATCGCATTAAAGATCGTGAATAAAAAAGAAGGATATCATTCTCGCATTATAAGAAAGGATGATTAGTATGTTAGGATTGAATCTTATTGAAGATGAAAAGAATTCTGAACTCGGTTTTACCGAAGAGCTTCAGAATTTTATCGACGAAGAGAATCGGAATCTAGCAGTTGTTAGTACGATCGATGAAGCAAACTATACGATTCGTCGTATTAAAGAGCTCCAAGAAAAAAAGGAACACGATATTGCTGAAGCCGAAAGAATGTTAAAGCTTTACAAAGACAAAGTTAAAATGTTTGTCGATAGCAAATGCAGTTCTTACGACTTCGAAATTGAACGGTTACAACAAATGTTAGAGCCGTACATTCAGTCTAGTCTCGAAGAAACCGGTAAAAAATCTGTTAAATTTATCGAGGGTACTGCAGGCTATCGCAAGCAAGAAAAACTTATCGATCATGACGATGTCGAACTCGAAAAAGAAGTTAAGGGTATTGACGATGAGAAATACTTTAAAACTGTTACAAAATTCTCTTGGTCTAACCTTAAAAAAGATCTTGAATTTGTCGACGGTAAAGTATTACTTAATGGCAAAGAATTAACTAATGTTCGATATGAAGATCGTGACGATGCTTTCTATGTTAAATAAATTTAAGGATAAATAATGAAATATACTACAGAGTTTATCCGACGATTAAATGAAAAAATAGATATTGTTAAGCTTGCCAATCAGTATACCAAAGTTCAGAAAGTTGGTAATTTATGGCAAGCTTCTTGTCCTCATCCCGATCATAACGATAAAACTCCGAGTTTTAAAATTTGGAATAAGCATGGCGCTCAAACTTGGGCTTGCTTCGGTTGTCATGTCGGTAAGCAGAACACCGAAAAAAGGCTGTTCGGTTCTAATGCTATTGCCTTCATCTGGTGGATGATGAACCATGGCGACAAAAAAGCAAGCTTCCAAGATGCTATCGAGAAAGCAATTCAGATTACTGGGTTAAAACCTCAGAATGAAGAAACTGCTTATCTCGAATCGAATGAAAAGGAAAATCAAGGCTATATAGAAAATCTTAAGCATAGCGAAAAAGCTCAGAAGTATATTTTAAGTCGTGGATTAGTTGGCAACGATGTTCGTGAATGGAATTTAGGTTACGATACTCGTGGCCGCATTACGATTCCGTTATATGATGCATATAATCATTTAGTTAGCTTCTGTAAAAGAGCTATCGACGATGAAGTTGCTAATAAATATTTTGTCGACAATAAGAATAAGTTCTTTACTAAAAGCCGCTATCTATATGGGTTAAATAAAATTAACTATAGTCTCGACTATATTTATTTAACAGAAGGCTGTTTCGACGTTATACTAGCGACTAAATATGGTCTTCAAAATTGCGTTTGTACAATGGGAACTATATTAGACGATAAACATGTTAATCTTATCGAGTCGACTGGTTTAAAGCCCGTTATCGTTTACGATCGAGATTGGCATGGTGAAAAAGACGTCGATCAAGCTATCGAGATGTTCGGTAAATATGATCTGTATCCCGACATAGTTTGGCTCGATAAAGATAAAGATTTAGCCGATATGGCTAATATCTATAAATATGAATTGCCTGGTCTTATTAAGAATAGGCAAGTTCCATATTATCGGCATATACTTAAAGATTTTAGTAACGAATATGAAGATTGTCGTCAACGCGTTCTTAATAAATATAAAGATCAGTTGAGTATAGCGATGAGAAGCGTCGAAGAAGATTGTGCTGCTAAAGTAATTCTCGATAAAGAACTTAAGAGGTATGGCCTATGATTAAGAAAATTAAAGCATGGTGGCGCAAACTCACATCAGATCAACCTCCAGTTCCTGAAGGATATTTTCGTTGTGAACAATGTGGTCAACCATGTGAAGAAGAATATAAAATGATATGCAGTAAATGTGGCAAAGTAATTTGTGACGATTGTGCTGTATACGACTTAGACACTAAAAAAATTGTTTGTCCGGATTGCTGGTAAACAAAAAATATGTTAAAATATACATATAGAATTGAATGCTAACATTAACGGCTAATGTTAGCTGTTAGTGTTAGCAGGTGTCTATTATGAAAAAATCTAAAAAAGAAAATAAAAATAAAAAATTTACAATTGAAGTTACCGAGAAGGGCGATATTCTTGTAACGACAAAAAATATCGATACAACATTGCAGATGTATGAAATTCTCGGTCAAATTCAGTATCATGTATTTAATGTAGATTCTAAATTACTCTAATCATTAGATATAAGTATTTACGCACATTTATATGTGATGCAGGGCTCCTTTATGGAGCTCTTTTTTATTAGAAAAAAAGGAGGCCTGTATGAACGATATTCAAAAATTCATTTCAGATTACTGCTATGATCGTTTAAATAAACTAGAGTTATCTGGTGAATATGTCGATCGTTTGCAGGACGAATTAAATACATTATTTAAATTAAGTATGGAAGAATACTTATTAATAGTATTCGACTATTGTAAATTTTGTCGAGATAAAAAGATCGCTACTGGTTATGGTAGAGGCAGTAGTGTTGGTAGCCTCGTTGTTTGGTTGTTAGAAATCACGAAAGTGGATCCGATTAAATATGGATTAAGCTTTACTCGTTTTATTGGCGGACATAAGCCTGACATCGATCTAGATGTGGATGCTGATAGAAGAGAAGAATTAATTAGTTATTTATATCGCAAATATAAAGGTCATATTTGGCGAGTATATACTATCGATAAAAACGGCAAAAAACGGCTTAATCCGGTTAGCTATTGTATCGATAGACATAACACATACGAAGTTGAAGAAGTGAGCGGAGAGATGGCAATTTTGCAATCTGAGAGCATTCCTAAATATGATATATTAAGTTCTTCTATTGTTGGCAAATATCAGAAAATTATCGATAAACATAATGTCGTTATTAATTTTAATAATCCCGATGTATGGAAATCGATATGGCAATCTGCTAAAGGATTGTTTCAAATCGATACAGATTATAGCTCTGCTTGCATTAAACAAGTTAAACCTTGCAGTATTGAAGAGCTTAGCGATAGCCTAGCGATTATTCGATCTAAACATAAAGATACGTATATAAAAAGAAAAAACGGCCAAAAAATTCTTTTAAAGGGTCCTTTATGGGATTGCACTGCAAGAACATACGGTATCACTGTATATCAAGAACAATTTATTCAAATCATGGAACAATATGTGACAGGAGAAAGCGCATATCGTTTAATGAAAGACAAAGATCATAAGTATCTTGAGAGCGTCGAGAAGATCGCTAAAGATAATAATATTAAAGAGCTTATCGACATCTATCTTGATACGACGTCATATAGTTACAATAAAAGTCATGGTATTGCTTATGCTTATATGATTTATATCGGAGCTTATTTACGATATTATTTTAAAGATGAATTCTTTAAAGTCGAAGAAAAAGAAGAAAAAATAATCAATCGACGATGGAAAGAAATCAAAAGTACTAGTAGTTATAATAGTATTTTTGTCGACGATGAGCTTATATTTGGTTTCGATATCTTAGTCGATAAAGAAACGTATCAAAAAATAAAATCGATCACTAAGAAAGATATTTTAATTAAATTAAAATCTCTACCAGAAAAAACAGCCGTAAAATTATTAGCAATGGGTGTCTATGAAGATATGTTATATTTAAATAATGTAGACTGTGTTAATTGCTATTATGATTTTTGTGGCATCAATAAACGTTTAGAATATTTTGACAAGCAGGGGGAATACTTAAAGTATTATGAAAGAAGCAATAAAACAGTTTAATTCAATGTTTGCAAAATATTTTCCAGATTTAAAAATTAAAGAATATTATTTATGTCAAAGAGGTATCCGTTATTATTCTCAAATTCTTACGCGATTTTTTATTGTCGATAGAATTTGTAAACGTCTTGATGTATTTGAATCAGACTATGACAATATGGAATTATATGAATATTTGGCAGCAATAAATTTTGCAAACGAAGAAGATAATGATCATGAGCAATTCGAAGAAATTTTAATGAATTATCTTGCGCAGTTTAATAACGATGCTATTAAAAAAGAATTTGCGACTCAAATTAAACTATATTCGAATTTTTTAGGCGAAAACTCATTGCATCGTTTTATCTTCTATCGTTCTGTAATCTGGGAAATATTTTCTGAAATTAGCAATATCTGTCCAAATGTCGATGATACATTCATTAAAGATTTTACTAAAATTATTTTAAGTTTTTGTGATTATGAAAACATTAAATTTAATCCATATAGTTTTATTAAAAATAAAATGGAAACTTCTGTCGATTTTTGGATTAACACAGATTACGATATTATATTATTTAAAAATCTAAAAAAGATTAAAGAAAATACAGATCCACTTTCATTCACAAGTTTTTACTGTGATAAATTCCACGATCGACGTATTTGGCCTAACATTATTGCGGTTAATCCTCAGCCATCAGATATTAATCGTGGCGAGAATAAATTTATTATTTTTGTCGATAGCAAAGTCGATATTAGCAATGGGCAACTTATCGGAGAACGAGAAGGTATAAAAGTGTTTTCTCTTACCGATATTCCAGAATTTATTTATAGCAATGCTAATTATGTTGATTATCTTGATGAAGCTATCGATATCGAATTTACGACAGGCGAAATTAAAGATAAGCCATTTAATTCTTTATTGCCAGTCGATAAAAAATATATCGCTTTATATATGTTAAGCGATAAACTTAAAAATAAAATTGCCGGCAACTATATTGTCGGTGGTTCTAAAAAGTTTACTAACTTTGAATATATCGGCGATAATAAATTTAAATCGGTTGAGTCTGGCCGACCATATATCAACTATGTTAATAAGATTGAAAAAGGTAATTTATACTAATGAAAGTAGATATTAATCAAATTAAAAAGCTCTCTAAAAAATCTGGGAGGGCCTTTTTTAATTTCGATAAAAAATATAAAGATTTAACGGCCAAAGTATTTACAGATTTTGATACATTTATCTTATTAGATCTGTATAGTACAGGCTCTAAATCTTACAACAAAAAAATAAAAGACACATTAGAATATTATGAAAAGAATTATAATACTGATTTTCGTATCGAATTACGAGAAAGTACAAAAACATCGACAAATAGTTTAATCGGTCTTCCGTCTGTAATGCATAGATTCTATGCTGAAACAAAAAATAAATTTTATGTTTTATTTTTAATCGATGGCATAGAAGAAAGTATTATCTTAGAATATAAAAAGAATTTTTCTCGAGTTGATTATATTCATGAGAATAAAAAAATACTTGTTTCTAATTATATTAAATTTTTAAATAAGCATTCCAAAGGTTTATTCTTTAATGAAAATTTGGTCGATTTATTTTTTGACACAGAAGAAGCATTAGGCGGTTCTTCTATTAAAGAAAATGAAGAACTTGGTTTTACGATCTTCAATTTTCCATCTACTACTTGTTATTCTAATAGTGTTAACGATATAGTTCAAAAAGCTGACGACGGTGATAATCCTGATTATATTCATGAAGGTATGTCGATTAACGATTTCATTTGTAATAATATTAATGAATTGTCGGCTACTGTAAATGATTCGACTAATATTACGTTCGATCCAAGTAAAGGCTTCGATAAAGAAGTGCAAGCATTAAGTGATTATCTCGGTTATAAGAGAGATTTTAATTTGTTTACAAACCAGAAAAATATCATTAATGCTATGCATCGTCATCTTAAAAAAGAAAAGGCCGGCTTCTTAATTTCTCAACCAGGCACTGGTAAAACTAGTATGGCTATTAGTATTGCTAGTCTATGGAAAAACGGTTTAAATAAAAATATATTCGTTGTGTGCCCGACGCATTTAATTAAAAAATGGAGTAAAGATATTAATATCTTAGCTCCTAATGCTAAAATATATGAGTGCAATAGCACTAAAGAATATATCGAACAGATTGAACCTGAAATTACTAAACGATTATCGACTAACTATATTCTAGTTAATCCTAATTGTATTAAACAATCTGTGATTAAAACTAGAACGACTAGTATCGATTGTTTACGTCATACTAAGAATGTAAAAAGTAAAGGCAAAGAAAATGCTTCTGTTCGTAATGATCGCGGAAGTGAACACGCATACTTTCATTATTTAGAATATTTTTCTAGAAGTATTCATAAAAAAGGTGAAAAAGAAGAGCTTATTTGTTACAAAGATTTCTTAGCTGGACAAAAAATAAAAGCTTGTTCTTCTTTAATCGATAGCAAGAAAATTGATAGCAAAAATACTCAGTCATATAAAGTTTATAATTATGTCGAAGATCTCGATATTAAAGAGCAAGAAGCCTCTAATTTTGCTAGCCTTGATTGGTATATCCAACGCAAAGGCCGTCATAATGTCGATATGTTAATTGTCGACGAAATGCACGAATTCTTAACCGGTAGTGCTCAAGGTCATGGCGCACAACGACTTGCTTCTTGTGCTAAAAAGATATTGGGTTTAACTGGTACATTATTTAATGGTTATGCCGAAAATTTATATAATATGTTCTTATATTTTTATCCTGAAAAAATTAAAAAAGAATATCAAGAATATATGAAACAAGATCCTGAATTTCGTGGCGGCATGAAAAAGCAATTTAAAGATCGTTATAGCTATAAAGAAGTTGAATATACTCCTTATGATTGGCATACTCATAGAATTGAAGATGCTGCCGATTACATAAAAATTAGTCATAACTGGGGCCGATATTTAGATCTTCAATTTATCGAAAAAGATAGGCCAGATGTTTTTAATGTTAACGTTGAATGTACGATTAAAACGAAAGATGCTCCTGGTATTAATCCTAATATCTTTATTAAGTTATTAAGTAATTGTTGTGTATTCATGTCGATGGACGACGTTAGTTCTGAACTCCCGGCTTATAATGAGTCTATTATTAAATGTGAGTTAAATAAAGAAAATCTTGAAGCCTATAATAATTTAATCGGTAATTTATCTAACGCTATTGTCCCGGCTCGATATAAACATCAGGAAATTAAAAAACTTGCAGCTTGGAGCGATAATCCATGTTTCATTGCCGACGATTATATCGAATATCGTGGCACCGGTGTTCGTGATAATCATAAGCTCGACGAATTAATGAAAATCATTAACCATCATGATCAGGAATGTGTTCTAGTGTATACCTATTATGATACAAATAACGATATTAATAGTATTATCTATGATCGTTTGCAACAGGAAGGTATTAAAACTGCCATTCTAAAGAGCTCGACTTCTGCGATGAAACGAATCGAATGGTTCGAAAAGAAAAAAGAAGAAGGCGTTCGTGTCGTAATTTGTAATCCTGGTATGGTCGATACTGGTTTAGACTTACTCGATTTTACAACGATCGTATTCTATGAACTCGATCAAAACTTCTTTACGATGCGTCAAGCAGCTCGAAGAAGTTATCGATTAAATCAGAAGAACAACGTAAGCATTTATTATATGTATTATGCTGGTACCGTTCAGGAAACCTTAATTAAATTCATGGCCGAAAAACTTAAGAGCGTAAAAGTTCTCGAAGGTGATTTCGACGATGAGGGTTTAAGTAGTCTCGTAAGTGGTAACCAAGATAATACTAATGCTATCTATAAAGATATGTTAGATAAAGTCGAATATGAAAATGACGACGACGTCATTTCTATTAATAAATATGCCGACAAAGTCGAAAAGATTGTCGATATGGATAGCTTTAAACTCGATCGAATTATTCTAGCAAAGAAACCGTTAAAGAAACAAAAGATTAATCTTGATAACCAATATCATTTACTTCTTGACGTGCGTACTCGATTTGGCCATAACCAAAAGTTATACCGAAATGAAAATTCGTACAAAAAAGAATTGCAGAATTTCGTATCTAGTTTTTAATTTTGTATAATATATAGTTTGACAACAGTCGAATTATAAATTATAATAAAGATAAGATTTAATATAAGCGTATTTATCAACTGGCTTGTGTATTCACAGGGATTGACGATGGAAATATGTCACTAGTTGCAACGTAAGAGTGCAAATATACATATGGAAACGTAAATGAATGCATTGTATTATAGAGTCACTGTATTTTTAAACTCTATAGTATGGACCCCGATGGCGCGGGTTACGAGCCTATAAAGGATATCAAAGCCTTGTCGTGACGATAATGCTATCCTGCTCTGATGAGTTAATATAGGTTAGGCGTAACGATGGTGTGTGGTCGAGCGCATCTAGGAAAATCGACCCGGTGATCAGCTACATTTTGCGGACCGATATTTGATAAGAAATCAGAGGATCTGTAGTCGTTAACGATAGCGATTTGTGGTTGGATAGGATATGAAGGATAGCTATACGATACCGTTCATATCCCGGACCAGCAAGAGTAATTTTGTGTACTCAAGTCGGAACTAGCAGGATCAACGTCAGCGGGCAAATGGGATACAAGTCCGTATACAGCCTAAAGTAGCGAATGCACAAAACATTGCGATTAAGATAAAGAATTTTAATTAAGTTTAGAAAACTACCATGGTTAAATAAGACCCGGGGGGACTCACTGTTCCTCTTAAACAAAAATAAGAGGACACTCCTCATTGGTGAATACAGCAATAGGACGGGATCTACGATTGTGCGGAAACGCTAAATGTCGGGAAAAGTGAGAGGAATACGTGAGTATTCTACAGACTAATATCGTAGGAAGTAGTCAAGAACTTTAGCAATAAAGAAACAATTACTTCTAGTGAAGCAAAACTATACTATAATTAATATAGTATATATATTTTTAACTAATTTGTGCTGCCCCACGGGATTAGTCTATCTAAAACAGGAAAACAAAATATTATATTTTGTATGATATAAAGAATCTTAAATAGCTTTCACTCGCCATTTAGGTTTGATTCGACTGGCGCTTGTGAGTGTTAAATAATGTGAAGTTATGGTGCACAACATAACTTCTTTTAATTTGCAAACTCTCGCCAGTCGCTTGAACGTTATATGATGGCGAGTGACCAAGAATAATATACTCTATACAATATTGATGATTCTGAATCCTAGGATTCATTCGCTAAGAAGGTTTGATTCGACTGGCAGCTTAAACGGTTTAGATAATGAGATGTTATGATTGCACACATAACGTCTTTTTAATTTGCAAACCTTTGCCAGTCGCTTAACGGTTAAATAATGCGAATGAATCATCTAAAATAAGCTGGCGGCGATTCCTTAATAAGCTGTAGCTAACGTTTCTCTCGCAGAATGATTATTATTGTATGGAATACGATATTCAATCTATAAGATTAATTTTAGTACTTACAAACGTTTCCTGTTAGGATAGGTTAAATAATATAAGCTATTATGATGTTTAAGCTAATTAAGATAAATAATCTATTATGATATTTAAGCTAATTAAGCTTATTGAGTGAGTTAAGATGATTAAGTTATGATACTTGTGTAATCCGATTTTTAACAGTTTCATACGTTACATAAATATCTTTAGATCGATAAAGTAATAATAATTTGTGGATTAGTTGCGATCTTAAGAAAACTTAATCTAATCTGCTTATATTTAAAGAATATTTAATAGCTATAGTTGCGCCCAAAAATAATTAGTGATATTTAATATTTAATTTATATTACGTAACAAAAATTTAAGATTTATGCTGCTAGTGTTTCGATAATTTATATACACACAACCTTTTACCTGGCAGCATAATATCTTATTTAAGTCGATTATTTAATTATAGTCGATTTAAATAAGATATTAGTAATATATAGATGTTTCAGAATTAAATCTATATTATTTAAATAAAGGTGATATTATGCGAGATGCATATCAAATACGAAGAGTTATTTGGCAAGGCGACCGATTCTATTCGAGTTTAAGTGGCGATCAAATTCGCTATCCAGAATTCTTTATCGAACACGTTAATACCGGTTGTATTATGACGATGGAAGAATATAATCGTATTCGTAAAGGTCAGATCGAAGAAGCTTTTGTCGATCCATTTCCCGATAAAAATGCTTTTATGATTAATTACGTTAAAGATGGTTTAGAAGAAATCTATGACGACTTTAGCGATTCTCTCGACTATATGACTCGAGAAGATATTATCGGTAAAGATGCTGCCGATGGTAGAATATGGAAAGTTGTCGGCGGAGAACTTGTAGCAGTTGACGATAAAAAATAATCGTGCTATAATAAGGATGTAGTCAAATGATACCTCTCTATCACATCCTTTCGATATGACTACAGAAAAGAGTGTCCTAGCTGTAAATACAAATTGCATATAAGCAAGTTGTATTATATCTGACGATGCTTTTAAAGCCAGTCAGTAAAGGGTTTAAATTTTATTCCTTTAAGAGTTTAATTTTGAAACAATTCAAAATTAAACCTTATAAAATGTTATTTAATATAGCATAAAAATAGGATGCTCTTTTTTTATTTAAAAATTTATGATATACTTTTAATATAGTAAATTAGTTCTTATTTAAATTAAAGGTATTATCATTATGAATTTAGAAGATGCATGCAATTATTTAATCGATTTATTATTATGTGATCAGGACTCTTTAGAATATAAAGAAGCTGCTGAATATTTTAAAGCCCTTGAATGAGGGCTTTTTTTATGGAGAAATTAATGAATTATATAGAAGACGTCATTCAGTATATTAAAGAGCAGTCGCCAAACGTTTCTCCTAAGAAACTGCGATATCTATTATACTTATTATATGCTGATTATTTAACCGTTATAAACGATGATTATGATGAATTATTCGCTAGTCAATTCTATGTCGAATATAATGGACCAATGCCGTTAGGATATACATCGGAATTTGTATTATACGATACGGATGGAGATAGTAGTCGATTAGATGCCGATATGAAAGAGTATATTAGTGAATCATTATCTAACTACCGTAGCTACTCAGAAGATTTTCTAGAAAGAATATCGAATCAATCTCTCGATTATACTACGACTAAGAAGCATTGCCGAGATCATGTTAAGATAATCCCGAAAGAACTAATTTGTTTAAACCAAGAATATAATCGTATCGTATACGAATGTTTTGAAGGGAAATAGTATATGGCTCAAATATCTCAATTAATAGAACAGGCTTGGAAACATCTTGCTTCTAAGAATATTCCAGAAGTAGCAAGAGCTGCTTGGTTCGGTAATATCATGCAAGAGTCAACTTGGAATCTTCATGCCGATAATAATACTCATCGAGGATTATGCCAATGGGATAAAGAATATCGTTGGCCACATTTTCTTAACGAGTTTAAAGGCAACGAAGACAATCTAGAAGATCAGTTAAACTTCGGTTTATGGGAGTTAGAAAATGGTCCTTTAGAATGGACTCCGGTTAATGGTGACGGTTATCCTAAGTGGCCCGAGATTAAACAAATGACCGATGTTGCACAAGCTACATTAGCATTCGAACAATGTTTCGAACGATCTGGTGGAGCTAACGTTCCAGAACGTCAAGGCTATGCTCAAATGATTTATGATCATTTCGTTAAAGGAACTCCGTTAAGTGACGATCTGTTAGGCGAAGTACCTGCTTCTTCTGGTTCTAGTACAGGTGGTGCAGGTAGTAGCGGTGGTGTCTATAATGCTACAGCTCCTTCCGATACCGGTACTAGAAGTACGTTTGTTACTAAAAAGAAAACTCCTAAGTATTACGATGTTTTTAATGCTCAGAAGTTAGCGATCGGTAAAACTCCGTGTCAACCTGTCTATCCCGATATTGTATCGGTATATAATCAAGTACCAGAATGGGCTCTCGGTAAAACGTTAGATAAAACGACTGCCGATAATAAAGAAGTTAAGGATGCGACCGAAGTTAAATCGGTTTCTCTTAAAGACGGTAAAACTGGTTTTGAATCGTTAAGTGCCGATAAAGTTACATTCGGTAAAGATAAAAAAGAAGACTCTAAGGATAAGTCTGCCGATAATACGACAAGTGACGTTACTAAGACTAATGATAAGAATACTCCTGAAGTTAAGAAAGAAGATTCTGATAAGAAGTCTGAAGATGCTAAAGTCGAAAACAATACGTTAAGTGCTCAAGATAAAAGTCCTCAGAAGTTAAATCCGCCATTGTATGCTTATGATACAATCGATGTCGACGACTGTTTTAACGTCGGACTACCGATTACGTCGGTAGCTGCTTACGGTAGTGAAGCGGCTAAATACCAGATGACTCGCATGCAATCTATTGCACAACGTCAGATTCAATTCGATCCGACTAAGCATGATAATGCTGTTAAGGTACCGACTCCTGGTATGGTGCCAAATCCGACAGATCCGTTTCCGACAGATTTACGTATTCGAGATTTAGAATTACATATGCCTCGTATCGTAAAAGAAAGTATTAAGGCAACTGAGTTCGAACTCAGTACTGCTAAAGCTCTTCTCGAGATGGGTGGCGACGTCGAGAAACGTATGGTTCAAGTCGAAAATCATTTGTCGACCGTAACAAGATATTTATTTAGATTAGCTAGTATTATTCCGATTAATGATATGTATTATGGCGGTAATACTCTTTATGAAAAGTATCGAGCTATTCGCCAGCTTACAGACGACAGAGTTGCCGACGGTATGCAAACTCAAATCGATCAGTATATGACAAGTACTCGTATCGAACCGATTATCGGTCAAGTGTACGAGATCCTTAATCAGGTTGGCGCTAATCTTAGTGTTTTATTGGATAATAATCAGTTATCGTATTCTAATATGAAACACTACTGTGACTTAATCGATATTAAACGTTATCAAGAGCCGTTAAAATTAGCTAATATTGCTGAAGGTGCATCTCTTACTAAAAGCGATCCTCATAAAGATCTTAAAGATGAATGGCCTGAAGGTTTTAAGATGGACTGGAAACCAGTACCTGTCGAAGAACAAGTTCCGATTATTAACTGGCGTCAATCAATTATCGATGACGGTTCTAAATTAATGAATTCTCCTTCAATGTATGGATCAGGGTTGGCTGCTGGCGCGGCTATGACTGGCGACACTAATAACTTATTTTATTTAACCGCTGAAGAATGCCTTAAATCACAGATTCCATTATTTAAAAAAGCAGCTGAATCTGCGGTAAGCAAAATAAGTAGCTATAAGGATCAAGCTAAAAATATTGCTAAGTCTAAAGAATCTTATGTTAAGATGGAAGAAGCTATTAAAAATGCCGGTGTTCATAAAGATATCAATACTGTCGTATTAGCCGTTCTTATGTGTCTATTAAATACTTCTGATTATGATGGTATTATCAATAAAATTAAAAGTGTTACTAAGAAACTTAAAGATGAATCTTTAATCGATAATCCTTTGCTCGTAATGCTTGCTTATTATTATAACGATGCTTATATTATTGGCGATAAACCAACTAAAGATCCGACTACTGAGCTTACTAAACATGAAGATATTAAAACTCGTTTAGACTTTGTATATGCGTTAACAAATAACTCTGGTAATAATAATAGTGGAGGCCAATCTAAAAAGTATTTTAATCTCGATATTAAAAATCAAGGATCCTGGACACTATCTCAATTCTGGGAACCGTATACGATTAACGTTACCGGTAAGCGTGAAGAACCAATGGATCCGCATAATTCTTTAGAAAAACTTATTGAATTATGTGTAGCATATAAAGAATTATCTAAAGAGTTTTATGCTTCAGAATTCGATAATGATAAATGGGGCTTCTTCTTTGCGGCTCAATATATTCCGTCTATTAGTTTATCTGGTTTCCCTGGTGAAGTTCGTTCTAGCCATACACATCAAGGTATGGACGTCGTGTTTATTCCCGATTCTCCTAAGCCTGAGATATTATCGATATGTGACGGTACAGTAATGGATACTGGATGGGGCTACAATGCCGTAATGGTTAATGCTGCTAATGGAACGAATAAAACGATCGTATATATGCATATGGCGCAAATATTCGTTAAAGCTGGCGATACTATTAAGCGTGGTCAACCTATCGGCATAATTGGTGGTATGGGTCCTGATGGCCCTAATACATATGATGAACATCTTCATATCGAAGTATGGTCTGAGCCTAATCGTGGCGGAACATATGGTTCGATCGGTGATTTGTATCCTGGCGTATTCCAAGATTATTGTAATGCGTATATGAAAACTGGCAGCCAATTAAATTTTGCCGATTTTAAAAAATAATATACTTGCATTATTTAAATAATTGCTGTATAATAATAATGTATTTAAGGTTCTCCCATTATCTTAAATACAAGAGGAGTATCCCTGAGCGTCCCCCCGTGTTCAGGGACTTCCATGGCACTTATGAAGGTAACAGTCTTCATGGTGCCTATCATACTTTTCCTCCTCTATATACGCGTATGCAGATCGTGCGTAAACAAGACAAACTTCCTAAATATGAAAATCCCTAGACACTCCCCCATGTCTTCTGTTTAGTTTGCCTCCCTTTTTAATATAATAAACTAACGTTTCATGATAAACTCCTTTCTCCTTATATATATTGTCTTGTGGTCTGCATACGCAGCTCCTTAGCGGGATAGTCCAAATGGCAGAGACACGAGTCTCATAAGCTCGTCTAGTGTAAGTTCGACTCTTACTCCCGCTTCCATTATTGCAGAGTAAAACAGCATGGAAATGCGCCCATGCTGAAATGGTTTGATTCCATTCTCTGCGACCATGGAGAAGTGGCCGAGTGGATTAAGGTTACAGTCTTGAAAACTGTCGTACGGAAACGTACCGTGAGTTCGAATCTCACCTTCTCCTCCATATATATGTACAGGTGGCCGAGTGGTTAAAGGCAGCAGACTGTAAATCTGCCGACATTGTCTACGTTGGTTCAAATCCAACCCTGTGCACCATTTACTTAAATTAGTGTTATATTTAAAAAAAATAAAAAAAAGAAAACTAACCCCAAACATGCGATCTTTTTTTGAAACACTAATTGAAAGTATGATATTAATTAATACTAAGCACAGCGTACTTCTTATTTTTTAATATGGAAAGGAAAAACTTGAGTTTTGAATTTCTATCATATATAAAAAAATCAGAAAAAAGCTTTACATTATACATTATTTTAAACGCTGTGCTTAAGTATTAATTATTGGGACAAGAAGAACATTATATCTGGTGTATAGAATACGACATGAATTCTATACACCATTTTTTAATTTTAAAGGAGTATTAATTATGAGAAACATTACAAACAATACTTCACTTGAAGATATTATTTACGATTTAAGACATGAAGATAATAAAGAAGAACTTGCTTTATGGTTAGAAGAAAACGTCGAAGTAAAAAGTAATCAGTATGATCAAGGATATGATGATGGTTATGACAACGGTTATGAAGAGGCCATGGTAGAAGCTAAAGAAGAACATGATGACATGATCGATTCTTATAAGGCAAGATTTAAAGAAAGATTAAAAAATATTTCAGCAGAAGAACTAAAGAAAATCTTTGAAGAAGTTTTTAAGGATAATTAATTATGATACGAAAATTAAGAAGAAAAAATAGTTCTAAGGTGTATCGATGCTGTTCTGAATATGCGATAGAACATATCGTTCCTCGTGTTTCGAGAGAATTAAACAGTAAAACTATTGTATATAAAACAGCAAGTGGTATTAATCCACAAAAGATTCATAGATTTAGACATGTAAACCATAGAAAAGCATGTAAGATGGTTATGTTTTTTCGGCCAAAAAACAAAATTAAAAGAAAAAGTTATTTAATTGAATATGGAATAATATAAAAAAGGTAGAAGAATGGACGTAGTAAGTGTTTTTGTTGTAATTTTCATAGTTATTATATTTATCTTAGTAAATTAAAATAGCATATTAATTTTATTAAAAAAAAATAAAGGAGTAGTGTTTATGTTATCAGAAATTTTATTTGATATCGGATTAGTCATGTGCGCAATAGCAGTTGTTTATGGCGGAATTCAAGGACTGTTTAGTCTTGTCGAATATGAAAACAAGCAAATGAAAATTTTCGCATCAATTTTATGTGTAAGTATTATATTGCTAATATTAGCTGAGTTAGTAAAATAAGGTTTTTATTTTATTGAATGTAGAGGTGACGAACAATTGATTATTTCAACGATTACAATGAGTTTAGCAATTTTATTTTTTACAGTTATGATCTGTTGTATAATTATTAATCTTCACAGTAAGACAGGATCTAACTATGACAAGAAAAACTAAACAATTTTGCTTTTACTTATATTTATTTTTAACGCTAGGATTTGGAATCCTAGGACGATTCTTCGATTTATTTAACACATTTTTCACTATATTGCTTATGCCGATAGCATTATTATCAGCAATATTATTATCAATTGCTTTCCTCATTATTATTATAGGAGCCGTATCATATATAATAGAAATATTAGAAATTAGTGATATATTTTATACTGAAAATAAATCTGAAGAACAGTCATTTTATGAAAAAATCATTAAAAAAATTAAGCCTCCTAAAGAATAGGAGGCTTTTTTAATTGGAGAATATAATATGAAAGGTATAGCCGATTTTTTCTTTTTAGTATTTATTATCGCAATGATAACTTATTTTTATCGGATGTTTAGAAACTGATAAAGTAAGTGGCATATCGACCATCTTCTTTATTTAACATTAAAAGCTTCTGGCCAGCTTTAGAAAATTTACGACCGTCTACTGCGTAACGATCACTACCACATAGCGATGGATTAATGATCATTTCGACGCCTTTAAGGTCGACTTCTCGAGAATGATGGAAATGACCCATTACTATATAGTCTGGTATTTGTTTCGTAAATAATGCCAAGTTATCGATTGCTTTATTAAAATTATCTTTATGGCCATGGACACCGACAATACGTTGTCCACAAACCTCGGCCGTGATAATTTCATCGTCGACAGTGTTTTCGTTAAAGTGAATACGATCATTTCCTTTTAATCGTTCTTTTAAGAACCAAGGAATGATATCGCTAAATGATTCACCGTTCATAGCTTCTTCTTTAGAAGGAGTGACACGATCGTGATTACCGCGGCAGAAATATAATTCTAAATTAAACTCTTGGCTAAGATTGTTAAATAAATGACTTAGCGCTTCTGTTACACCGATAGTTTGTTCGATAAGATTTTCTTGAGACTCGATTCGTGTTTGAACATGAATACCGCCGTTAATCATATCGCCTAACGTTAAGATGTGAATCGTTTTAATATTATTTAGTAAGCAATATTCTCTTGTTTTGTTCATTAACTTCTCGACACGTTCGTCGAAGATTTCATTATTGAATTTATTAAAGAAATTATCGCTTACTTGTCCACGATGCCAATCACTTAATAATAGTACAGCTTCAGACTCGCCGCTTTGAAGATCTTTAAATTCGTATTTAAGAGGTTCGATTTTAGAAATCGCCTCGACGATTAATTCTTTTAGTAAGAATTGATCGCTAATCGATTTTAAATATTTATTAAGTTCAGATCGGTTTTTGCTATTTACGTTCTTAGCATGAGCGTTAAGAAGCATATCTACAGCTGCCGACGTCAATTTATCGTCGGTCGATGCTGGCGCCAGATTCTTTTTAAAATCGTTGAAGTAACTATTAATAGTCGTAACATCAAGATCTATTTCAAAAAAAGTCTTAGCCAAAGCACTAATTCTTTTTACCGTTAATTTATTGTTTTCTTGTTTAGCAAGATACATACGATATAACCAAGAGACTAAATCTTCGTTTGGCTCTGCCGCGAACAATGATTCATAATTTATATTTGCCATATTATTTAAAATACCTCATATTAAATAAGTATAATTAACTATTACTATTATATCTTATTTTTTGGCACATGTAAAATATATGAAGAGTTTTCTATACCATAAAATCATTTGTTTGTCTTATACTGATTTGGTATAATAGATTTAGTAGTTCTATGTTTTATTAAATACTATATGTAGTATATTATGCGTAATATATATTCTGCTCTATCACATAGAACACTTTCTTTTTTATATCGCGATTAACAAGAAAGGATTAATGATATGAAAGTATTATTTGGCGGAGATAACCGGATATCTCTACCTAATGACACTAGGATGATCGGAACCTTCATCGAAGGTATGGACGAGCTTATTCCTAATGCAAACGGAAATCTACAGTATGTACATTTTAAGTATGAAGGACAACAGCCTTTAAAAGTTTATACGTTAAAGCATTTATATGCCGACGATGTAAAAATTATTACGGTTACTCCTAATGTATATTGGATGACAGAAGGAACTGAAAAAACCGATATTCAAATTGGCGACATTGTTCGTTTCAATACATACGATAAAGGTTGGAAAGTAACCGATATTACCGATACTGTAGAAGATGCATATTCTATCGAGTTTGCTACAGGATCTCGTTCTGTTGTCGTCGAAGGTTTCGAACTATTAATTAAGAATGAGGTTGATTAATTAATGATCGTAATTAAGAGAGACGGCCGCAAGGTCGATTTCGATAAATCTAAGATTATTGTAGCCATAAGTAAGGCACAACATTCTTTACTTAAAGATAATGAAAAAATAGCTAAT
>ERZ773061.210-NODE-210-length-25589-cov-2.790475_pt1 | contig 25589 bp, 22 predicted proteins | sample MGYA00580627_ERZ773061 | MGnify/ENA primary metagenome ERZ773061 (study PRJEB29015, sample SAMEA2738119) | human oral metagenome | biome: human oral; feature: human-associated habitat; material: saliva | place: China | collected 2223 ...
GTCCCTGTGACTCTGTCACTGGCACACGCTGCACGCGATGTACGCCACCTTCAAATTTCATCGTTCCAAAAGGCGTGTCTCCGTCCATCTTGAAAACCACTTCTTTCACACCACCGGTTTCATTTAGGCTTTCGTTCATCAGTTCCACCTTTAAACCATGTTTTTCCGCATAACGCAAATACATACGATAAAGTTCGCCAGCAAACAACGAAGCCTCGTCACCACCAGCTCCGGCTCGAATTTCCATAATCACTGGCTTATCATCATCCGGATCACGTGGAATTAGTTTATCATCAAGTTGTCTAGTTAAATCACTAATTTTTTCGGTAAGCTCTTGAATTTCAAGCTTTGCCATCTCGCCAAGTTCAGGATCTGAAACAATCGCTTCGTCATCCTTAATTTGTTGCTCAGCGCGAGAAATTTCATTTTTTAAATCCAAAATTGATTCGACCTCTGCCTTCCTCTTCGATTTTGCAGCAAAATCACTCTCAAGGTAAGCCTTCGGATTTTCCAAGAATTGATTAAGTTGAGTTAATTCCAACTCCAAACTTTTGATTTTTTCGTCCATATTAGGTTAATTATATAATAACTTTTCGAAGATTCCAATGAGAAACCCAAACTTTCAAACCTTATACGCTTAGTTGACAAAATAAGCTAATTATGCTACAATATAGCAATTATGGATTTAATCCATCGTACATTAATATCGTTTTTCATTTGTTTTGTCTAATGCTTGGCAGCGTAGGGTATATAAAATTTATATCTCCTGCGCTGCTAAGCAGCAAATAACCTCTATCATATTGACTCAAATTGAGTCTTTTCAAAGAAAGGAGATTTGCGCTATGACAAATCAAACAATCAACACAAAAAATCTTGTTACTGAATACTTAAGAAACATTGAACTACCATCTGACTTTGACTTACTATTTCTTGGTAATGAAAATCTTGGAAATCTAGCAGGGTATTATCTGACTAAAGAAACGATGATCACTTGCGTAACCGGTTCTCCTCGGTCTGAAATGGATATTTCTGAAAATGAATTAAATCAATTAGAACAAGAGCAAGATAAGTCCTTCAATTCCGTCCAGATGATTCTGGCAGCCATGAAACAGGCAGAGTCAAAACCTATTTTTGCCTCTACCCGCCCCGATCGATGGTTCAATGACGGTGATGAAGTGGTATGTTTTACCCAAGATGACGGCAATGGAGGTCTGCTAAAAAAGAATGCTTTTGTTACTGGCAAAGTAGTTGCCGGCTGTAAGCATCACGAAGGCTATGTTTCTATTCTCGCCAATGAAAAAGTTCACACTGGTAACAATCAGGATGGACACGGGCTGAGCTTCGCCACACGTGACCCACGTATCATGAAGGTCGGAGAATACAACTACCTCAAAAATCACCCCGATTATCTTAAGATGTGGATTACCAACCATTCCACCTTGCTTCAGTTCAATCCTGAACCAATGCTTCAGGCTTTCGCTGAACAATAACAGCAATTAGTGTTAAGAAAAACGAAAATACCTCCTAGTTATAGGGGGTATTTTTCTTTTCCAACAAAAAATCCCTTCCCGGGATTTCAAAAATTTCTTGGTGGATCTTACTGGGCTCGAACCAGTGACCTTACGAATGTGAATCGTACGCTCTAGCCAACTGAGCTAAAGATCCATAACTTCTCCATTATAATATATAATTCCACTTTTCACAAAAAAATAAGGCCATTTGGCCTTATTTTAGACTTAAGCTTCAGCTTTTTCTGCTTTTTTCTCAGCTTCTTTGATCTGCTTAGCAGCTTTGTTAGCGAGAGCCTGTTTCAAAGCTTCTGCCTTCATAGCGCGAGCCTTGAAGCGGTCAACGCGACCTTCGGTATCGATAATCTTCTCTTCACCAGTAAAGAATGGGTGAGAAGCCGAAGAAATCTGAACCTTCACGAGTGGATATTCATTTCCATCGGTCCACTTGATAGTCTCTTCGCTCTTAGCGGTAGACTTAGTCAAGAAAGAAAAGTTCGCAGCGTCATCAGCAAAAACCACAAAGCGATAATCTTTTGGATGCAATTCTTGTTTACTCATAATTAGTCACCATTTTATCAGATACTCGCGGTTTTTTCAATAGGAAATTATTTACAGATTCCACCTCTTATGTTAAGATAGAAAAGTAATTAATTTAATGAAACAGCTTCATCCGTTTTCCTGAAGACAAGATGAAGTGAAGGGAAAGGAAAACATGTCCAAGACTATCGACATGAAAGAACTCCTCGAAGCAGGAGCTCACTTTGGTCACAAGACCTCACGTTGGCACCCAAAAATGGCCCCATACATCCATAGCAAGCGCCAAGACACTCACATTATTAATCTTGAAAAGACCGTAGCTGGCCTCGAAGAAGCCCTCGCTCTTACCAAGAAAATCGCCAAAGACGGCAAGAAAATTCTTTTCGTTGGTACCAAGAAACAACTCAAAGCCATCGTTAAAGAAGCTGCCGAATCTGTCGACATGCCATATGTTACCGAACGCTGGGTTGGTGGTACTCTAACCAACGTCGAAACTGTTAATCGCCAAATCAAAAAGGTTAAGGATCTCGAACGCCGCATGAAGACTGGTGAACTCGAAGCCCGCTATTCCAAGCTCGAAGTTCAACGCTTCCAAGAAGAAATTGCTGTACTTAACACCCGTTACGGTGGTATCAAAGATATGACCGATCAACCAGCCGCTATCATTGTCACTGACGCTTGCGAAGATAAGAATGCCATCAAGGAAGCTAAAACTCTTCACATTCCAGTAATCGCCATCTGTGACACCAATGTCGACCCAACTGATATCGACATCGTCATTCCAGCTAACGACGATTCTACCAAGGCTGAAAAGCTTATTCTTGATTACTTTGTCGAAGCTATCAAATCCGCCAAAAACTAATTTTCATCTATTAAGGAGATAAAAATGGCAGAAATTACCATTGAAAACATCAAAAAACTCAAAGAATTATCCGGTGTAGGTCTTACCGATGCTAAAAAAGCTCTTGTCGAAGCCGATGGCGATTTTGACAAAGCCCTCAAAGCAATGCGCGAAAAAGGCCTCACCAAGGCTGAAAAACGTGGTGACCGTGAAACCCGCGAAGGTATCGTCGACGCTTACATTCACGACGGCCGCCTCGGCGCTATCATCGAAGTAAACTGTGAGACTTCTTTCGTCGCTAATACCGATGAATTCAAAGATCTTGCTCACAAACTTGCTATGCAAGTTGCTTCCATGGCTCCACTTTACGTTTCCGAAGAAGATATTCCAGCCGAAACTATGAAGGCTAAAATGGAAGAATTCGAAGCTAACTTCAAGGGCCCAGAAAATATGAAGGAACAAATCCTTTCTGGCCAAGTCAAAAAAGCTTTCTCCGACAAAGTTTTGATGCTCCAACCTTACATCCTTGACGATTCTAAGACTGTCGCAGAATTCATCAAAGAAATGATTGCTAAAACTGGTGAAAACATCACCGTCAAGCAATTCAAGCGCATCGAACTTGGCGTCACTGAATAAAATATTTGTTCATATATAAAAATAGAGTAGGCGAAAAACCTATTCTATTTTTCTTGTGCTAAAATAGATATATGAATATTTTATTTGGTGCTTTTATCGGCCTTATTGCCCTCACATTACTCGTCGTCATTCATGAATTTGGCCACTTCATTATGGCTAAAAAATCCGGTGTCAAAGTCAACGAATTCGGCATTGGTTTACCGCCACGCAAGCTCGCCTGGCTTCACTTACCGGCCAAAGAAGTCCAAAAATTTTATGATCAATTAAAATCCGAGTCTAAAGCCAAAGTTAATCAAAAACGTCTTCAAAAATTACTCGCCATGGGGAAAGACAAAACCAAAAAAGATAAGTTCGTCTGGTTTTTCATCCCAAGCACCGAATATAAAAATGACCCACTCTATAAACAAGATTATTTAATTTTCAGCATTAACCTCCTCCCACTCGGTGGCTTCTGCACCATGGATGGGGAATCAGACGCTGAAACCAAACCTCATACTTTTGGTGCCACTAACTATCTTCAAAAAACCGCGATTCTTTTCGGTGGCGTTACTATGAACTGGCTCTATGGTATCTTAATTTTTACCATTCTCGCTGTCACTGGTATGCCACAATTCATGAATAATCAGTTCAATATCAACGAAAAAGCGCATTTTACTATGCCAAAAATCTATATCGATAAAATTCTCGAGGATTCTCCAGCCAGTCATAGTACCTTGAAAGCCAATACTATTATTCATGACGCTAAAGCCAAGAACGAAGATAACTGGAAAATACTAACCTCCACGCTTGACGTTCAAGATTTTAACAAATCCCATCTCGGTCAAACTGTTATTTATCGTACCTTCGATCCAGTCACCAAAGACACTAGTGAACACGAAGTCACCTTAAATTCAGGGGACAATTCACCAGCTCTTGGCATTTCCATGCGGATGGATGGTCAATTTCTTGCTCGCTATTCCATTGTCGATGCACCGCTCATCGGTCTTGGTACCACCGCTCAAATCACTGGTGAAACCTTCCGTGGCCTCTACGATATGATTCGAAATCTTTTCTCGGGAATCGCCAAGCAAATTACCGGCAACCAAGAAACCAGAGAGTCTGGCAAACAAGAACTCGCCAAAGCTGGTGAATCCGTCTCTGGCCCTGTCGGCATCATTGGTGTAATTTTCCCAAGTTTCGTTAGCGCTGGTTTTACCGAATTACTTTTCCTTACCGCTATCATTTCCATCTCTCTCGCTTGTATGAACGTTCTGCCAATCCCGGCCCTCGATGGCGGACGCTGGACTATGATTACCATCTCTAAATTACTCAAGAAGAAACTTTCGACTGAACTTGAAGGTAAAATCATCGCCTCTACCTTCCTCTTCCTCTTTGCTATGTTTATTCTTGTCACGATTTTAGATTTAATTCGTATTTTCCATTAATATGCCATCAAAAACTTCATTTTCAAGCAAAATTGTCAAATTGTTAAAATCTAACATAGACTTAATCTATCTTCCGATCTTAGCCATCGTCACCTTTTATGCCGCTCAGTTCATCATCGGGGTGCCAATGCTAATTATTCTTGGTTCCGATACTCTAAAAACACCACTCATTGCCACAATTTTTTCCGTCTTGGTTTATTCCTTAAGTTTTATCTTTTTACTCTTTACCTTAAAACGTATAAAACCCCTTAAGGACCGCGTCACCCGCAATGAACTTGGACTAAAGGATTTAATTACTTTCTCAGATATCGGCCTAGCCGTTGCTGGCTTTTTCGGCTATTTAGCTTTTTCTGCCATCCTTACCGCACTTTTCTCAGTTTTCCCGTGGTTCAACCTTACAGAGAACCAACCGCTCCTCTATTCAACCCTAATCTCACCACTTAACAAAATCTTTGCAGCCATTGCCTTAGTAGTAGTTGGACCAATTCTCGAAGAGGTTATTTACCGCGGACTAATCTACGGCAAACTTCGTAAAAAACATTCTCTAGTCACTTCGATTTTAATCGTTTCTATCCTTTTTGGCTTTCTCCATGGACAATGGAACGTGGGCGTCGATGTATTTGCGCTCAGCGTGGTCGCCTGTTTGATGCGCGAAACCACGGGTACAATTTATGCTGGAATTATTTTACATATGCTAAAAAATACCATTGCCTTTTATCTATTATTTATGGCTTAATACTAGCCTATATTAAATAAATATATTAAAAAAGAGGCTATCCAGCCTCCTTTTTTTCATACAACTAAAAACTTAAGCAACTTCGAGAATTTCGCCCTTATTGCCGTTTGGTAGAGTATATTCATCACCCTCTTTTTTACCAATTAAAGCTTTACCAATTGGTGAAATATCTGAAATACGACCATTTAATGGGTCAGCCTCTACGGCGCCCACAATAGAATAAGTATGCTCCTTACCAAGCATCTTGATTTTTACCGTCGAACCTACAGCAATTTTGCCGCCCTTCGCTGCCTTAATGATTTCCGCATTCTTCAAGATTTCTTGAATTTCCAAAATTCGACTTTCTACCTGACGTTGCTCAGCACGCGCATCAGAATATTCCTGATTTTCCTTCAGGTCGCCAAAAGAACGGGCTGTCGCCAAACGATCGGCGATTGCTGGACGCATTTTAATCAGACTTTTCAACTCATTCTCAAGATTTTTCTTACCATCTTGAGTTAAACTTACTGTTTTTTTCATAGGAATAAAAAATACAATCTTTCTTTTAATATATTTACTTCATTAAAAAATACACGAAGCCCAAATAATTGTCAACTTATCTCTGTTATTTCTATTTTTTGTGATACAATAAGAATATTATTATTTAAACAGGAAAGGTAAAGGATGAAGTTAAGTCAATCATTTATCAAGACCTTCCGTGAAGTAGGAAAAGAAGAAACCAGCCGCAACGCTGAACTTCTCATCCGCGCTGGCTACATTTATAAGGAAATGGCCGGTGTTTATGACTTCTTACCACTCGGATTGATCACATTAAACAAAATTCAAGATATCATCCGCGACGAGCTCGATGCCATCGGCTGTCAGGAGATGCAAATGACTGCGCTTCAGAACCCCGAATCCTGGGTCAAAACTGATCGCTGGCGCGATGATGTAATCGATGTCTGGTTTAAAACTAAACTTAATGCCGGCGGCGAATTGGGTCTCGCTCCTACTCACGAAGAGCCACTCACCAATTTAATGACCAAATACATTTCTTCTTACAAGGACCTCCCAGTCTACGTCTACCAATTCCAAACCAAGTTCCGAAACGAACTTCGTGCCAAATCTGGTATTCTACGTACTCGCGAATTCCTTATGAAAGATCTTTACAGCTTCTCGACCGATAAAGAATCTCACGAGAAGTTCTACCACGAAGTCGAAGAGGCCTACAAGCGCATCTATGTCCGTCTCGGTCTTGGTGATTGTACCTACGAAACTTACGCTTCTGGTGGTGCTTTCTCTAAGTATAGTCACGAATTCCAGACTATCACTCCAGTTGGTGAAGACGTTATTTATTTCAACGATGATAAGTCTATTGTCTTAAACGAAGAAGTCGTAATCGATGAAGTTCTAAATGACCTCGGCGTTAAAAAGGAAGACCTTCACTCTACCGCCGCTGCCGAAGTTGGTAACATCTTTACTCTCAGCTACAAATTCTCTGATCCAATCGGTCTTAAGTACGACGATAAGGACGGCGAAAAGAAAACCGTCTTCATGGGTAGCTATGGTATCGGTGTTTCCCGCGTTATGGGTGTAATTGCTGAAAAGTTTGCTGATGAAAAAGGTCTTGTCTGGCCAGAAAATATCGCACCTTTCAAATATTACTTGATCGGCCTTGGCGATGAAGCCGCGAAGATCACTGTCGAACTTCATGATGCTCACCGCAAAGAAATCTTGCTCGATGATCGCGATATGCGCATCGGTGAAAAACTTACCGATTCTGAACTTCTTGGTATCCCTTACCGCGTAGTAATTTCGGAAAAAACCTTGGAGAATAACCAAGTCGAAATCACAGACCGTAAGACTGGCGAAACAAAGCTTATCGGCCTCGAAGAATTCAAGAATTCACTCTAAAAGTTAAATACCCCGAATCAGGGGTATTTTTCTCTCTGATGTGATAAAATATAGATAAGTATATAAGGAAAAATTATGTTTGATAACACCGAATATAAAATTGCATTTCAAGCTGTCGTCGATCGCTTCCAGCAGGAGCTTAAGAAGGTTCGTACTGGTCGCGCTCACCCAGACATGCTTTCCAGTATCAAGGTCGAAGCTTATGGTCAATACATGCCACTTAATCAAGTCGCCAATGTCACCATTGCTGATGCGACCATGCTTTTGATCACCCCATTTGACCCATCCACCATCGCTGGTATTTCTAACGCAATTCGTGCTGATCAAACTCTCAATCTTAACCCAGCTGACGACGGTCGCGTAATTCGTGTCCCAGTACCACCACTCACCGAGGAACGTCGCAAGGAAATCGTCAAGACTACCTCTCAGAAGATTGAAGAAGCTAAGGTGGCTCTCCGTAAAATCCGTGACGACGCTAGAAAAGAATTAAAATCTATCGAAGACCTTTCCGAAGACATTAAGAAACGCAGCGAAAAAGAAATTGACGATCTTACCAAAGATTTCAGCGCTAAAATCGACGAACTCTTCAAGGCTAAAGAAGCCGAAATCATGAAAATCTAATCAACAAGAAAAATTATGGCTACATTAAACGACTACCGCAACGAACGACTTAAAAAACTCACCACCTTAAAGGAAATGGGTATCAATCCTTATCCATCTCATTCCGATCGTAACACCAAGATTTCTGAAATTTTGGATAATTTTGACGAACTTAATGGTAAAAAGGTGATTATTGCGGGTCGCATTGTCGCCATTCGTAGTTTTGGTAAGCTCGCCTTCGTTAAGATTCGTGATTATTTTGGTGAAATTCAACTTTTCATGAAGCAAGACGAAACCCCAGAAGGCTTTATCGGTACTAAACAATTAAAACTACTCGATACCGGTGATTTTGTCGAAGCTGAAGGCCTAGTCGGTAGGTCTCAAACCGGTGAAATCTCCCTCTTCACTAATTACGTGAAGCTTCTCACCAAAGCCCTTCGTCCGATGCCAGGTCGCGATGGTTTTACCAATAAAGAGGAACGCTATCGTCGTCGCTATGTCGACATGAATGTTAACCCTGAAGTGCGCGAGCGCATGGTTCGTCGCAGTAAATTCTGGCAAGCTACCCGCGACTTCATGAATATGCACGGCTTTATCGAAGTCAATACTCCAGTCCTCGAACACACCACTGGTGGCGCCGATGCTACGCCTTTTGTTACTCATATGGATGCCCTAGGTGAAGATTTTTACCTTCGTATTTCTCAAGAATTACCGTTAAAGCGCTTACTCGGTGCTGGCTTTGAAAAAGTTTACGATATCGGCCCGCGTTTCCGCAACGAAGGTGTCGATGACGAGCATTTGCCAGAGCATATCGCCTTTGAATCCTACGCGGCTTACGAAGATTATCAAGACGGTATGAATTTTTATGAAGAAATGATCAAATATGTCGCCGAAAAAACTTGGGGCACCCTCAAGTTCCAGGTTAATGGTTTTGATATCGACCTTTCTAGTAAATGGCCACGCATCAAATATGCCGACCTAATTCGCGAAGAATTTGATATCGACGTTTTCAATCCAGACCGCGCCAAAATCACCGCGATCCTCAAGTCTCACGGCGTCGAAGTTACTGCCGCACAGGCCGATTCCCGCCTTATCGATAACCTTTGGAAGTTGATTCGCAAAAAATCTGGTGGACCATTCTGGCTAATTGAAGAACCTCTTTCACTCTCGCCTCTCGCTAAAATTTCTCCAGAAAATCCTCTGGTCACCGAACGCTTCCACCCTATTATTGCCGGCACCGAAATGGGTAATGGTTATTCTGAGCTAAACGACCCACTCGATCAGCTCGCTCGTTTCGAAGAACAGCAAGCCATGCGTGATGGTGGCGACAGTGAAGCTCAAATGCTCGACCAAGATTTCGTCGAAATGCTTGAGTACGGTATGCCACCGGCCTGTGGTTGGGGTAATTCCGAACGCAATTTCTGGCTACTTGAAGGCGTCTCCGGCCGCGAGGCCGTCCCATTCCCAATCATTAAGCGCCGCGCTAATTCTGAAACTATCTCCGAAGACTCCTCCGATTCCGAAGACTCCTCCGATTCCGCAGAATCAAATCGCTCCGAAGATTCTACCGAATCTTCCATCACCGCATAATTCAGAATTCAAAATCGTTAACTAAAATTATTAAAGAAAAGAGGTTAAAATGTTGGACATCAATTTCATCCGTAACAACAAGGAACTCGTCGAACATTCCATCAAAGAAAAAATGTACAAAAACGTCAATCTTGATGAAATTCTCGCCTTGGATGACCAAAGAAAAGCTCTTCTTCAACAAGTTGAAGCCTTGCGCAAAGAGCGCAATGATAATACCGCCAAAATGAAAAATGGCAAACCTAGCGACGAGCTAATCGCCAAAGGTAAGGAAATCAAAGAAAAACTCAGCACTCTCGAAGCCGATCTTTCTAATTTTGAAAAAGAATTAAACACTAAACTTAAAGCCGTCCCTAATGTCATTTTTGACGACGTGCCACTCGGTGACGAATCGGCCAGCGTAGAAGTCAAAAAATGGGGTGAATGCAAGACTACCGGCGTTGATCATCTCGATTACGCCGTCTCTCGCGATTGGGTAGATTTCGAACGTGGTGCCAAAGTCGCTGGTGCAAAATTCTACTATGTCAAAGGTGGCCTCGCCCTGCTTGAAAATGCCCTGATTCAATTCGGTATTAAGAAAATTGTTGAACATGGTTTCACCCTCATGGATGTGCCTGATTTAGTCAATTCTCGCGTGCTCGAAGGTACTGGCTTCGCTCCACGTAGCTCTGAGCAAAGCGATGAATACTACATCGAAGGGGAAGACCTCGCCCTTATCGCCACCGCTGAAATGCCAATTACCGGCTATCATATGGACGAAATTATCGACGAAGAAAAACTTCCACTTTTCTATGCTGGTTTTTCAGCCTGTTTCCGCAAAGAAGCTGGCGCCTATGGCAAACACACTCGTGGTCTCTTCCGCGTCCATCAATTCAATAAGCTTGAAATGTACTCCTTCTGTACTCCAGAACAAAGTAAAGAAATCCACGAAAAACTTCGCGCCATCGAGGAAGAGATCTGGCAGGAAATTGGTATCCCATATCACGTTATTAATATCGCCGCCGGTGATCTTGGTGCGCCAGCTGCCAAAAAATACGATATTGAATACTGGTCTCCAGTTGATCAAAAATACCGTGAAATTACCAGCTGCTCGAACTGCACCGACTTCCAAGCTCGCGGACTTAATATTCGCGTCCGCCGTAAGGATGGCACCGTCGAAGTGCTTCATACCTTGAATGGCACCGCCATTTCTCTCGCCCGCACTATGGTAGCCGTTATCGAAAACTTCGCCGAAGAAGGTGGTAAGCTTCGCGTCCCAGCCGTCTTGCAGCCATACCTCGGTACAGACATGTTATAATAGCCATAAGGAGAAATTATGATCGAAAAAATTGAAATTAGTGGTAGCAATTACAAAATTGAAGATAGTTTTCATAAATATGCCGTCAAACGTATCAGCAAACTCGACAAATACTTGCCACACGGCAGCAAAAAAGATGTGGTTGCCAAAATCGTCGTTACTGAAGTAGGTCGCACTCACGGTAATAAATATGAAATTTCTGCCGCCATGGAAATTCCAGGTGGTAAAGTTATCGCCGCTAAGGACGAGTGTTCCAATATTTTCGCCGGCATCGACATTATTGAGGCTAAGCTAATGGGTCAAATTCGTCGTTACAAAATCGAGAGCACTCCACATCTTCGTCGTGGGGTCTTCTCCCGCTTTTTTGGTAAAAAATCCAATTCTTAATTTTAACCTAAAATTAAGAAACTAAAACTCAATTAAAAATACATGTTCTCTTAAAAACATGTATTTTTTATGATAAAATATCCCTATAATATTATTCCGATTTGGAGGTTTCGACTGTTTATGTCTCAGAAAAAAATTGAAAAAGTTCAGGAAGCCAAGATTAAGGCCCCAAAAGTTAAAAAAGAACGCAAGCCAACTGATAAATTAGCTGATAAAACCACCACTACCCGCATTTTGCAGGGCGTTTTTGGTGACCCAGCCAAACGCAATCTCGCGCGCATGCGTAAAATCGTCAAAATCATTAATAGCCTCGAACCAAAATACGAAGCTATGTCTGACGACGAACTTAAGGCTCAAACCAACATCCTAAAAGAACGTCTTGACACTCTTAATAAGAAGGCCGAAGCCAATATCGCTCGTGCCAAACTGAAAGCTTCAGCCAAAAAATCTGAGACAAAGGCTGAATCTACCGACAGCACTAAGAAACAGTCTACCTCTGTTAAATCAGAAAAACTTGAACGTAACGAAACCAAAATTTTAAGTGAAATTTTACCAGACGCCTTTGCCTTGGTTCGTGAAGCCACCAAGCGTGTTCTCGGCATGCGTCACTATGATGTCCAGATGATTGGTGGTATCGTCCTTCATGAAGGCAATGTCGCTGAAATGAAAACTGGTGAAGGTAAAACTTTAGTCGCCCTTTTACCATCTTTCTTGAATGCCCTAACTGGTCGTGGGGTCCACGTTGTCACCGTGAACGATTATCTCGCACAGCGTGACGCAGGTTGGAATGCCCCAGTCTATCACTTCCTCGGCATGAGTGTTGGTGTGATTATTGCCGATGCCAGCTTCCTTTACGACCCTGAATATATTAACGAAGAGCATACCGATGAGCGCATGCAGCACTTGAAGCCTTGCACTAGAAAACAGGCCTATCAAGCTGATGTGACTTATGGTACCAATAATGAATTTGGTTTCGACTATCTCCGTGATAACATGGTCAACGAAGTCGATTTCCTCCGTCAACGCGAACTTAATTTTGCCATCGTCGATGAGGTTGACTCAATTCTTATTGATGAAGCCAGAACCCCATTAATCATTTCCGCTCCAGCTGGCGATAACCCAGACTCTTATTATCAATTTGCTAAAATCGCCTCCCACCTCGGCCCAGACGATTACGTACTCGACGAAAAGCATCGTTCCGTCTCACTGACTGACGATGGTATCGAAAAAGTCCAACGCATGCTCGGCATCGACAATCTATACTCTGCCGACAATACTCGCTTGGTCTATCATATGGATCAAGCCTTACGGGCTCAGGTCGTCTTCCAACGTGACCGCGATTACGTCGTCACTAACTCTGGTGAAGTGATTATTGTTGATGAAAACACTGGTCGCCTCATGCAAGGTCGTCGCTACAGTGAAGGCCTCCACCAAGCTATCGAAGCCAAAGAAAGTGTCGTGGTTAAAGAAGAATCTATGACTCTTGCGACCATCTCTTTCCAGAACTTCTTTCGTCTTTATAATAAGCTCTCTGGTATGACTGGTACTGCCTTTACCGAAGCTGAAGAATTCCAGCAAATCTACGCGCTTGATGTTATTCAGATTCCACCTAACCGTCCAATTATTCGTATCGATAAGGATGATCTAATTTTCCGCACTGAAGCTGGCAAACTCCGCGCCATTGTCGAAGAAGTTAAGAAATTCCACGAAAAAGGCCAACCAGTCTTGATCGGTTCCGCCAGTATCGTGAAGAACGAATTAATCGCTAAATATCTCGACGAAGCCGGACTCTCTTATGAACTACTTAACGCGAAGAATAATGAGCGTGAAGCTGCCATCGTGGAAAAAGCTGGCCAAAAAGGCGCTATCACTCTTGCCACCAATATGGCTGGTCGTGGTACCGATATTAAGCTTACCGATGAAGTCAAAGAACTTGGTGGTCTAGTAGTAATCGGTTCCGAACGCCACGATAGTCGCCGCGTCGATAATCAGCTCCGTGGTCGTGGTGGTCGTCAAGGTGACCCAGGTATCACTCAATTCTTTGTCTCTTGCGAAGATGATCTCATGCGTATTTTCCAGGGTAATCAAATTGGTGCTCTACTTAATCGTATCGGTATCGACGAAGATACTCCAATTCAAAATCGTAGTGTCACCAAGATGCTCGAAGCCGCCCAGAAGCGTATCGAGGGTTTCAATTTCGATTCCCGTAAAAACGTGGTGCAATACGACAACGTCATTAACCGCCACCGTCGCATCGTTTATCTCATGCGCCGTCGAATTCTCGAAGGAGCAAATATCTCTGACGAAATTAATCGCCTCATCAAGGAAGCCATCGCTGATTTAACTGCCGAAAGCATCCGCGTGAATCGTAATTTCATCAAAGAATTCCAATCTGTTTTCGATCTTGATCGTGACTTAATTATTGAAATTGGTTTCAAACGCAAGGAAGAAGAGCGCGCCAAACTTGCCACTCTTGCCGTCAAAGAAGCTTACGCTACCAAAGAGCTCGAATTCGGCGCCGACGCGATGCGCAAAATTGAACGCGAAGTCTATCTCAAGGTCCTCGACGCTCTCTGGATGCAACACCTCGAAAACATGCAATACCTCCGTGAAGGTATCCACTGGCGCTCGATTGGTCAGCGTGACCCGCTAGTCGAATATCGCACCGAATCTCAAAAACTCTTCGAAGGTCTCCAGAAGAATCTTCGCGAAGAAGTTTTGAAGATTCTCCTTTCTATCACCCCACAAGAAGCGGTCGCCACCGATACCATCGACGGGGAAGAATACGACACTGAGCTCACCAAGATGGCCGAATCCGCCACTAACCGTGGTGTGAATACTATCGAAGCTGGTGAAAAGAATCTCGATAGCGAATTTGCCAAAAAGCCAACCAAATCCGCTAGTCTCGGCGAAAAACGCAATAAAGCCAAAAAACAGAAAAAAGCTAAACGTCAAAACAAAAAGCACGGCCGCCGTTAAACATGAAACATTCCATTGAAGAAATCGAATTAAAAAACGGCGCCAAAGGCCTTTTGATTGACGTACCGGGTGCCTCCGTCATGAACATGAAAGTCCAATTTCGTGGCGGTATGCGCTTCGCCAAAAGTCCCGAACTCTACGAGATTGCTCACATCGTTGAGCATCTCAGTTTTGGCGCTAACGCTAAATATCCTGATGAATCTACTTACGAGGCGGAATTTACCAAAAACGGCGCCTATCATAACGCCTGGACTTCCGATTATTCCGTTTGTTACGAAACCGAATGTGCGGATTTTGAATGGGACCGTATTTTAGATCTCAAACGCATTGCTATTACTTCACCTAAATTCAACGATGCGGAATTAAAGAGTGAAAAAGGCAACGTTCGCGCCGAACTCACCGGCTACATGAACGATTATGGCCGCTTACTTTGGCCACGTCTCCAAAAAGCCATTGGCGAAAACGTTCTGAATTTACGCGAACGTCTCTCCATCATTAACAACATCGCCCTTGATGACATTAACGAGCATTACCGTCGCACCCACACCGCGAACAATATGCGCTTCATTATCGCCGGCCAGACCAAGCACCGCAAAAAAGAAATTATTCGCAACCTTGAAAACTGGGAATTAAGCCCCGGCGAACGTTTCGAAATTCCCGTCGACGAGCTGCATTCATCTAATGCCGTCCTGATTAAGCGAAAAGACGCCAGCAATATCACCTTTGGCTTTTCCATGATTACTCCGAGACGCCTTTCCACCGAAGAAACTCAAGCCATGGGCGCGCTTAATCACTTACTGAATGGCACTATGAGTAGTCGCATTTTTGGCCAAGCTCGTCGTCGCGGCCTAGTTTATGGCATGGGTAGCGGCATCAATAGTACCAATCATTACTCCTCATGGGACTTCGATGGGGAAGTTAATCTTGAGACTTCCGAAGAACTTTTTACCCTCATTCAACTCGAAATGATTAAAGCTCTCAATGGTGAGATTTCTGATTCCGATATTGAAGCCGTGAAGATCTACGCTCTTGGTCGCTATCAAATGGGGGCTCAAACCGTCAACCAAATTTCCGACTACTATACCGACGATTATTTCATGACCGAAAAAGTCGAATTTTATGATAATTTCCCAAATATCATTAAACAAATCAGCAAACCTCTGATCGTCGAGCTAGCTCGTGAATTTGCCGGCTCCGGCATCCACGCCATGGTCGCAGTTGGCTCCGTCGAAAAACAAATTATCAACCAGCTGGCCAATTGCCTGGTTTTCTAGTTAAAGCTAAATTCCACCGGAGTGCTATAATAGACTTATGAAAATTGCAGTTTTAGGTAAGGGGGTGGAAGGTAATGCCGTCGCTGAATATTTTAAGCAGGACGAGATTACCTTTTTCGAGAAATTCACTGACGAAGAACTTGATTCTTTTGGTCTAGAAAATTTTGACCTGGTTTTTCGTAGCCCTTCCGTGCATCCACTTTATCTAGCCAAGCAAAAATCACCTCATCTCATCGATAATTGGACCACTATCACTAATTATTTCTTCGAGCACGTCAAAGCACCAATTATTGGTGTCACCGGCACCAAAGGTAAGGGAACTACCTGCTCCATTATTGCCTCAATTCTGCGTGAATTCTCCGAAAAATTCGTACATGTCCACCTGGTTGGCAACATCGGCAACCCCGCCATCCTCGAACTTGATCAAATCACCGAAAAAGATATCGTAGTCTACGAAATGAGTAGCTTTCAATGTTGGGATCTCGAAAAATCTCCCCACATTTCCATGGTTTTACGTATCGAACCTGACCATCTTGATCGTCACCCCGATTTCGATGACTATATTGATGCCAAATCTCATATCGTTTTGAATCAGACCGCTGAAGATTCCTGTATTTATTACGCCAATAATCTTTATTCCGAAACCATTGGTGAACTTAGTAAAAGCCAAAAATTCTCTTATCCAATCAAATCTCATCTCGAAGAATTAAACACTCTACTTGATCAGTTACAAATTCCCGGCGAACACAATCGCGAAAACGCCGAAGCTGCCATTTTGGCCGTACTTGCCCTACTTGGTATTTCTTATGATGAACTTTTCTTACCAGAAAATCATCAGATTTATCAAAAAATTGCCGAGGGACTTCATAAATTCCAGGGGCTACCACATCGTTTACAATTTGTCCGTGAACTAAATCATGTACGTTATTATGATGACAATTATTCCTCAGCTTTTCCAGCGGCCGATGTCGCCATCGCCGCTTTTGAAAATTATCCTACCTTCTTAATCGCCGGCGGCTTTGATCGCGGCCTTGACCTCACCGAGATGAAACAACGCTTCTTTTCCGCCAAAAATCTCAAGAAAATTATCCTCATCGGTGAAACCAAACAACGTCTTGCAGAAAATGAAGATCCCGAAAAATATTGTTTTGCCAAAACTCTAGAAGAAGCCGTCAATATCGCAAGGAAACTTGCTGAAGCCCAGACCGAACTCGTCGCCAGCAATTTCGATCTTTGCCTACCAATTTCCAAAGCCATCGTACTAATGAGTCCAGGCGCCGCCAGTTTTGATATGTTTAAAAATTTCAGTGACCGTGGCGAACAGTTCCAGACTCTCGTGAAAAATCTAAAATAACCATAACCATCTACCAAAATCTCCCAAACCTAAAATAACCATAACCATCTACCAAAATCTCCCATTTTTGATAAAATTAATGTAATGAACGAAAACGCTATTAGTTTTTCTAATTCGACCAATCAGCCTTCCTCTGGGAATCCAGTTTTTCGCTTTGTGAGCTATTATCTCGATCGCGCTTCTTTAACCGCCAGTTTCGTCTATCAGGGAATTGATAATATTTTCTTCACCGAAAAAATTCATTTTGCCAAAAAATCCGACGCTGACAAAAAATACCGTTTCAATCCTACCGCCGATTCCGCCCTTGATCAACTACTCGACAGTGCGATGTTTCTTGCCTTTATCTTAATTGGTACCAGCTATTATAAAACCCATCCCACTCCTACAGTCAAACTCGACGTACCTATTGACACCTTTCAAGCCCATTTTTTTAACACGGTTTACCAAGAAGGTCTCAGCCAATATGCTTTTGAGAATCACCTCACCCGTGCACATTTAGCTCACTTCCAACCCACCCCGAATTACCAAGCCAAGCCAGCCGTAAAATATAGCGGTCAAGGTAATCTCGCCCTGCAATCTGGTGGTAAAGATAGTCTTCTGGTTGCGAAATTACTTAAAGAAAAGAATATTCCGTTTGAACCATGGTATGTCACTAGCGACCCTAGTCTTTCGCATCCTCACGTCATCGATACACTTGGCGATTCTTTCACCCATATGAACGCCAGTATCGTTTATCGCGAGATCGACATCGCCCATCTTCAAAAATCCCACGGCCTCAATGGTCACGTTCCGGTTACTTTCATCGTCGAAGCCCTTGCCCTGATTCAGGCTATCTTGAATAACCAAAATGTAGTCCTTACCAGTATTGGCCACGAAGGTGCCGAACCCCATGCTATGATTGGCGATCTCCCAGTCAATCATCAATGGTCCAAAACCTGGGACGCCGAACGTTTCTTCACCGAATACGTGCGTCGCTATCTTTCACCAGAACTTCATGTCGGCTCAATTATCCGTCAATACACTGAATTAAAAATTGCTGAACTTTTTGTGCAAAAATGCTGGAAAGAGTATGGCTATAGCTTCAGCTCCTGCAACGAAGCCAATTATAAGCAAAAGAATCAAAATTCTACCCTCAAATGGTGTGGTAAATGTGCCAAATGTGCCAATTCTTACCTACTTTTCTGTCCCTTCGTCCCACCTCAATATCTCCAATCTCTTTTCAATGACGAAGACCTCTTCAAAAAACCTGAACTCTTTGACACTTTTAAGGGATTACTCGGAGTCGGCAATACCATGAAACCTTTCGAATGTGTCGGAGAAATTGACGAGCTTCGCACCGCCTATCATCATCGCATGGCTTCTCCGCCAATTCTCATTGAAGACCTTAAGCAGTTTAATCAAGAAAATAACGGTGGGATCATCTCTGGCCTTTCCGAAGCCACCAAGCGCCTTGGCCTCGGCAATCTCTTGAAAGACCCACTTTCTTCCCGTACTTCCAAAGCACTTTCAAATAATTCCAGCTACTGGCAGCCACTCTACGCTAACCTCCCATTCACGGTGCCTGAAAGTAATTTTAACTATAATCAAACCTACGAAAACCAACCTTTCTTCAAAGATTTTTTAAATAATTACGGAGCCGCAAATTAGCATGAAAATTTATACTCTAAGGCACGGCGAAACCGATGCGAACAAACAAGGTGTGAGCGCTGGCTTGCTCGATACCAATCTTAATACCACTGGCGTCAAACAAGCCCTCAAGATCAAACGTCAACTAAAGGATGTGCATTTTGATCACTGCTACGCCTCACCTCTGATGCGAACTAGCAAAACCGCCCAAATCGTCACCGGACACCTCGACCCTAAAACCAGCCACATTGATCATCGGCATCTTTGCCATATTCAGTATGACCGTCGTCTTGTCGAACGGGCTTTTGGCGTTTTTGAAGGGAAGGATAGTCAAAAATTACACAGCATTAGCTGGAAAGATCGTTTCAATAGTGAAAGATTTAACATGGAGAGTATCCATTCCATGTATCTCCGCGCAGAAGATTTCGTGAAGAATGAATTGTTTAAGAATAACGACCCAGATACTACAATTCTAATCGTTTCTCACGGTGATTTTCTTCGCATAATTGACTTCGTTTTGCGTGGCGGCACCGCTGAACAACTTTTTTACTCATTCCTTTACGACAATATTATCGATGAGCCATATCCAAACTGCGCCCTACACTATTACGAAGTCTAATTTCGAAATTACCCCCTATTTTCGAAATTATCCACCTACTTTCTAGAATTCAAATCATAGCCAAAGCATTCCATTAGCACCAATTTTATTGCGAAAAATCATTTTTCGTGCTAAAATATAACAGATTGGATCGTCGCCAAGCGGTAAGGCACTGGGTTTTGGTCCCAGCATTCGCAGGTTCGAATCCTGCCGATCCAGCCACAAAAATTATGCTCCCTAAATCGCAAGATTTAGGGATTTTTTGTTTAAACAAAATCACCACAATTTTTATATTTATACCAATTTTTAGAATAGCATGCACCTGATTAGAATAATCATACACCTGGCCGGCCTTTTTAAATCTTAAAACTAAGCCTGCATCGTAAAAAACAACTAGATTTTCATAAACATTAAGTAAATCCAAAAAAAACATTAAAGTATAAAATAAAAAAACTACCATAGACCTACGGTAGTTTAATTATAATTTCAACTTGGCTGGAGATGAGGGATTCGAACCCCCGAATGGTGGGACCAGAACCCACTGCCTTACCACTTGGCGAATCTCCAGTATACTTTTCATTATACCACATTTCCTCATCTCCTGTCACTTTATCAGTTATAATATCTATATGAATAACCTCGAAAAACGCCTCGCTCTCTTGCAAGAGGGAATTGATGATACCTGGGCTAAGCTAAATCTTGATGAAAAATTCGCTAAACTCGCCCATCTTCAAGAAGAATCCGCCAAGCCTGAACTCTGGAACGACCTTGCTCGTGCCAAATCCGTCAATACTGAACTCAAAAAACTCGAAAGCGAACTTAGCACCTGGCAAATTCTCAAATCTCAAGCAAACGACCTGCATGAATTAATCGAACTTTCCGCCGAAGATCTCGCTGAGGAAATCGAGGCTCAACTTACCGCCCACGAGAAAACTTACGCTGAACTCAAAAAATCTCTCCGTTTTACCGATCCACTCGATCAAAAAGACGCCATTATTCGCATTACCGCTGGCGCTGGTGGCACCGAGGCTATGGACTGGGCGGGCATCTTGGAGCGCATGTATCTAAGGTTTTTCGAAAAACATAGTTACGAGGTCGAGCTCATCGAACGTAGTACAGGTGAAGAAGCCGGTATCAAGACTGCCGTTTACGAAGTTTATGGGCCCGAAATGTACGGCCATCTCAAATCCGAACACGGCGTACATCGCCTAGTGCGTCTTTCACCGTTTAATGCCGACAATCTTCGCCAAACCTCTTTTTCACTTGTCGAAGTCCTACCAATTCTCGACAGCGAAGATGATCTTAAAATCGATGAAAAAGACCTCCGTATTGACACTTATCATGCTGGTGGTCATGGTGGACAATCTGTCAATACCACAAACTCAGCTATTCGCATCACCCACTTACCAACCAATACTGTCGTCGCTATTCAAAACGAGCGTTCCCAACTCCAAAACCGTGAAAAAGCCATGGAAATTCTTCGTGGTAAACTACTTAAAATGCAGCAAGACCAGCAAGCTGAATCTATTAATCAATTACGTGCCGGCGAATCCGCCAGCTGGGGTCAACAAATTCGCAACTACGTCATGCAACCCTATAAACTCGTCAAAGATACCCGCACTAAATACGAAGAAACCGATGTGGACTCCGTTCTCGACGGCAAAATCGACAATTTTATCGACGCCTATCTCGAGTCTCTAGTCGGCAGTAATAACTAACTGCTTTCTCTCCGCCTTTTCCATTTTCTTACCGTTTATGGTAATATAAGAGTATGATATTGTTCGATCATGTCACCAAGCGCTACGGTAAGGGTACCCGCGCTGTTCTCGATGATATTTCCTTGCATATTAGTGCTAATGAATTTGTTTTTTTGGTTGGTAAATCCGGTGCCGGTAAGTCCACTCTTTTGAAGATGATTACCAAGGAAGCCACTCCAGATTCCGGCAAAATCATCATCGGTGGCATCGATCTTGATTACGTAAAACGTCGCCATATTCCAGACTACCGTCGTCGCATCGGTGTGGTTTTTCAAGATTACAAACTACTTCCATCGCGTACAGTTTTTGAAAACGTCGCCTTCGCGCTTGAAATTGCTGGCATGTCGAACCATGAAATTGAAAACACCGTACCAAAAGTACTTGATCTTGTCGGCCTCTCCGATAAAGCTAATCGTTTTCCAGCTGACCTCTCTGGTGGGGAAAGACAGCGTGTCTCGATTGCCCGCTCTGTCGCTCGTCAACCAAAAATCCTCATTGCCGATGAGCCGACTGGCAACCTCGACGTCTTAACCTCTAAAGAAATTATTGATTTATTGCAAAAGATTAACAATTACGGCACCACTATTCTAGTCACCACCCACGACGCCAATATCGTTAACCTATTAAAAAAACGCGTCATCACTATGCGTGATGGTAAGATTATTTCCGACCAAAAAGAGCATGGTATTTATCGCCTTGACACCGATAATGACGGTATTTCCGATTTACCACAACCAGGCCACATGCGCCCAACCTCTTATCTTTATAAAACCGCCGAAGCTGAGCTTCGCCGCGAAACCGCTCCGTCTTACGAACCTAATCGCCGCGAGGCCACCCCTCGACGAGAAACCGAACCTCGTCGCGAAGCCGAATTTCGTCATGAGACTGAATCTCGCCGTGAAACCACTCCTCGACGCGAAACCGAACTTTACCGCGATAGTCAACGCTCGCAGCTCAGAGTTCCTCACGAAAATTCCGATTCTATCGTCAGCTCCAGGCCGCCTGAATCCAACCCGACCAAACGCTCGCGTAATCACCGTTTAATTCAATAAGGAAGCCTATGAAACAAAAAAATGAAACCTTAAGAAAACTCAAAACCATGCAGAAAAATAGTCGCGGACATCTCCTTCGCACTAATTTACGCATCATGAAATACGGCATCATCGGCTATGGTCGTAATATTTGGCTTTCTATCACTTCAACTTTTGTGATGACTCTCACTTTAACACTGCTTTTTGCTACCGCCACCGCTAGTCTTGTATTATCTTCCACCGCTGATAAGATGCGTGAGAAAGTCGATATTACCATCTATTTTAAACCTAATACCGAAATTATTACACTTGAAAAAATCAAGAAAAAATTCTCCTCCGATTCTAATATCCGTCAAATTTCCTACACCACTACCGAGGAAGAATTTAATAAATTCGTCGAAGAAACCAAGAAAAATAATGAAAATAATCTCCTTTCTACCCTCGATGATCCGGACATGAAAGAACTCATGCTCTCCTCTATGCCTTCCGCACTTCGCATAAAAGTCTACGATACAAATAAGCTTAATACCATTAAGGAAATCGTTAATACCGATTCAGAAGTTCACGAAAATCTCGATCCAAAAAAGGAACCAACCTACGACACTAATGATACCGCCATCGAAACCATCACTTCTTGGTCCAACATTGCAAAAACTGGTGGTCTCGCCATCTCTCTCATTCTCTTAGTTATCTCTGTTCTGGTTATTTTCAACACCATCCGCATGGCTATTTACTCTCGCAGTGAAGAAATCTACATGGAAAAATTAGTTGGCGCCGATAATCATTTCATACGTGGTCCATTTCTTATCGAGGCTATCATGTCTGGCTTCTTTGCCGGTATCTTATCAACCATTATCGGTTTCTTCCTCTTCCGCCTCATCGCCCCAAAACTCAGTGGCTACGACATTGATGTCACCCTGGTTTCTAATTTCGTAAATTCACCAAGCATCTTTCTAATTGGCCTAGCCCTCACCCTACTTGGTATTCTCATCGCCTTCCTCTCATCTTCCATTGCTGTCCGCAAATATCTCAAGCGACTCTAAATATTCCGCTTAGCTTAAAAACCCACTCTCATCATTCCGCTCTGCTTAAAATATCAAACCGCACTATTCCGCTCTGCTTAAAATATTAAACTATACCATTCCGCTCTGCTTAAAATAAGCAGAGCTTTTTCTTTCACCAAAACAAAATAAGCATTGCATTTTCATATTATTCTGTGCTAAAATATAGCAAAAGTATCGTAAGATGCCAAAATAATAAATTAAATTATAGTGGAGTATAGTTTAATGAGCAAAATAAAAAACAATTTTAAGATCAGAAGAAACACAAGAAATTATCGTAAAGTAAAGACCGCCAAAAAAGGTCGTACTCTTATTTTTACCCTAATTTTTGCGCTCATTTTAGGCTCTATTCCATTCATTCAAAAGAACAACTCTAATGTTTCAGCAGTAGAGAATGAGGCCTACTGTACTAGCGCTGCCTGCCGTACCGCCAAAAAAGCTGAAGACGAAGCCGCCGAGTTTTTGTACGGCGAAACGGGCTTCGTAGTAGAGGTACATCAGCGCGGTGATGACGAGGAAGAGGATGAAAACTTCGTAAAGGTTGGAAACAGGGATGTGTCCTGCGTCAGGGCGCAGGAGGTAGCTTTCGTGCCAGCGCACTAAAAGTCCGGTAAAGCCTGCGACGGCGGATACCCAAGCGAATACGGAACCCATGCCGAGCAGGGTGTTGGTGGCGACGTTTTTGCGTTGTGCCAGTACGGCGCCGGTGATGTAGGCGAAGAGTGCGAAGAAAACGAAGGCGCATTGCCACATAATCGCGGACTGGCTGCTGAGGAAGTATTTGAGCAGGAAGCCGTCGGAATGTGTGATGTCGCCATCGTAGAGCATGACGGCGCCGTATGCGAGGACGGCACACAAGGGGGCAAACCAGCGTATGGGTTTGAAAAACCAGCCTAAAAAGACGGTTATGCCCGCGCTTGCCCACAAAATCACCATTTCGTAGATGTCCATGGCGTGCTGAATGCGAGTTTGGGCGAAGAATGCGCCGGCTGCGGTCAAGAGGGCGAATAGGCAGTCGACCGTATTCAGGGACTTGAGGAACGATTTGTGCGTCAGAAGCTCGTGTTCGGGTAGGGGGTTATGGTTATGCGTCATGGTTCAAATCTTTCGCCAGTCGTTGCAGGCTTTGTGTATGTTGCGGAAACTCTTTTTGCAGGTCGCGCTCGTTGCGGCTGGAAGACATGGCAAAGCGGATGCGGTCATCTGAAAACAGAACCCACGCGCGTTTCTCGCGGATGTAGAACATAAATATCGTGCCGAGAACCAGCAAAACAGAGCCTAAATAGACTAAAAATGCACCGGGCGAGCGGGTCATTTGCAAGCCGGAGGAGCGGACTTCTTCAAAGCCGTCCAGTTGCAGGAGCATGGGTGCGGGGTATTCGGTCAGGCCGGTATAGGCGTCCATGCTGTGCAGCAGGAAGCGGTTGCGCGCTTCGTCTTGAGGCCACTCGGTCAGTTTGTATTTTTGGATGGTTTCTTCCAATACGGCGTTCATGACGCCGAATAGCATTTCGTAAAAATATCCCTGCATTTTTTCCTGCTGCTCTTTGGGGATGTTTTTGGTGATAAATTCGTCAAGCGCCAAATAGCCGCCTTTCGCAAAAATGCCCAAGGTGTTTTCGGCGGCAAGGGTGAATTGCTCACGGATGTTTTCGGGCGCGTTCAAGGTTGCGTTGCGGATGACGGTTTTGCGTGCGGCTTCGTCTTTCAAGAGTTCGCGCATCGCCATGAAGGTATCGGGTTTGAAAGTCTTATCGGCAGGAATGCGCAGCCAACGGTATTGCTGTTCCAGACCTGTGCGCGTGCCGGTGATGAAGAAATAATCCTGTTCTTGTTTAACAGGCAGCATGTAGTTTTTATATTCCACAGCCTGCCCCGCTTTGTCGCGGATTCGGTAAACAACGGACGGGCCGATGTTGGTGTATTTTTTATTCTCTTGGGACACGGCGCGCACGTCGTTAATCGCTGATTGCAGGGTTTGCTCTTTTTCAGATGACTTGCTCATGTCTTCTACGTTCATGGACGTGAATTGGTCAAACTCCAGTTTGTAGGAAGTATTGCCGATGTCGCGCATAGACGTTGCCCTGAGCGTAACCGGCTCGCGGCTTGGGTTGCCCAAATTCCATGCTTTAAATTTCAAATCGGAACCGCCGTCGGCAAAGCTCGCTTGATAGATGGTGATGCCGTGCAGCGTCAGCGGATGGTTGACGCGGATGGTGTGTTCGGATTTTTTGCCGCTTTCCTTGTCGGTAATTTCCAAATCGCTGGCAAAATCACGCGGCATACCGGTATTGTAAAAATCGATGTGGAACTTCTTCAGCTTCACGTCAAACGGCAAATCCTGAACCAGCATCCCGTTGTCGGCATTGAGGAATACTACGTCCGCACTTTGCCCTTCGGTAATGTTTACATTACCGCGGAACGACAGGTTTGATGTGCTCAAAACGCTTTCAGGCTTGA
>ERZ773061.211-NODE-211-length-25500-cov-12.873256_pt1 | contig 25500 bp, 34 predicted proteins | sample MGYA00580627_ERZ773061 | MGnify/ENA primary metagenome ERZ773061 (study PRJEB29015, sample SAMEA2738119) | human oral metagenome | biome: human oral; feature: human-associated habitat; material: saliva | place: China | collected 2223 ...
AACATAAGTGTGCTAACGTTATAGTCATCGCCATTTAATAATTGTTCTAACATGACGTTTCCTTTCTACCAGTACGATAAAGTTAATTTATAATCAGGATCTAGTTGTCCGAGAATTGTAATATTTTCGTCTTGACCTGCGTCTAGATTATATTTGTGCTTGGTCCATGTTGCTTGTTCGTTTACGATGGCATTGTTTTCTAACAACCATTGAACGAATTTATATGATTGAAATACATACGAATTGTTGAAAATAGTTAGGGCTGCGTTATAGATGCTCGTGTGCGGGATAACCGTGAGACCATCGTTATCGATGCAAACAAAATTGTCTGTGAAATTGAAATATTGGGAATAGTTTTCGAATGACGATAATGGATCAGTTGGTTTTTTATCGTTTTTATGAATGATGTCGTAGAAGACAGTTTCATCAATAATTTGAACGAATTCTTTTAAATCTGTAATTTCAAGTGGCGCGTCGTCTGAAACATATGGATAATCGTCGTTTTGGTAATCGATGCCTTTTGAATCTAAATATTTTTCGAGTGTTGGAAACCATTCGCTATTTCCGAATAGTTGGAAGTAATGTTCTTCACCTGTAACGCGATTGAACAATGTCATATTATATTTTCGTGACATTTGATTTCCTTTCTAGTCTTTAAATAAGTTTTCGAGTTGCTTGTTTTTATTTGATTCGAGAGTGATGCGGATTTCACCGTCTTTATTGGTTGATTCTGTTTTCCCTTTAACACCGAAGACTTTTCGGGTTTCACCGTTAAGTGGTCTATATTCGATTTTTACAATACGTGCATTATTTAGGTCGACATTTTTCGCAATAAGATTTTTATTTTCGAGCATAACGGTTTTAGCAACAGAATCATCGCCTTTTGTCACGGTTAATTGGACACTACTGAAAACATTGGTTTCTTCTAATCGAGATTGGAATTTTTGAATGTTTTGCGTTGTCTTTCCAGTTTCAAGAGTATATTTGTCGGATGAATCATCAGAATCTTTGTAGTCTATTTGAATGTTTGCGTTCAAATCGTTTTTATAAATTGTTTTCCATGGTGCGTTTGAGACTGGATATGGTTTGCTAATATTGAAAAGCAGAGTTACTCCTATGATGGCACTCAAAAGTGCGACGGTTGCTAATGTATCAGCATATTCATCGCAATAGGGTTTTATCGCACAAAAACATGAGCCCATAACGCCAACTACGAATAGTACAGCGATGATTGCAGAAATACTGTTTATGTTCGATGCAATAAATTGTAGCATTTGATTTCCTTTCTATTTTGTGTATTTTTCAATTTCTGCGATTTCGTTTTTGACAAATCGAATGAATTTATTGAGTTTGGTTCTATCGACAGAAACTTTGTGGAAAATTCGTTGTTGCTCTGTTAAGAGTGGGTCCCACATCGTGTCTGATGGGGTATGGTGTGATACACTACTAAGGTAACGCGTACATGAAATACCTTTTAGGATGTATGCTTCTCCAAGTGTGATATCTAACCCGTCAATCAAACTATAAATTTGATTTTGTGCAAACACTAAGAACCATGGGTTAGTTTGTTCGTCATCATGCACTTGTGCGAGTACTGTTAGTAACTTTTTATAGCGTTCTTTGAATCTGCGTTTTTCAAGAATGAGTTTATATAAGTCCGTCAATCCGTCGTAAACGCGTAATCGTTCTTGGTCGATCATGCGTTTTGCATGGTTAAACTTTTTGATAATGTTTTTACGGGTAGTGTCTTTTGCAACGGTCAAAAGAGCTGTTTGGTGCGGGTTTTCACGCCAGGTGATATAGTTGGCGTGGCTCATTAATTTAATTTTGAACTGTTCTTTTTCGTTTTTAATATAAACGTATGGCGCGAGACCATGTTCACGAATTAGTTCTTCGAGTTCTGTTTGTGTAATCATAGAATTCCTTTCTAGTTTTTCACTGTTTTGATTCGTTCGAGTAGTTCTTGAATCGTAGCGTGTAGCACGAGTGGGCTTTCGATTGTTTTATCTGTTGAGTATTTCACTCCGACTTGTTCGACAAGTTCTTGTGTGTTTTCGTCGTATTCACAATATTGGATGTGAACGCCACACCACACTCTGTGTTCTTTGCGAGGGTACTCTTCAGACATTACGCTTACTTTGATTTGTAAATCTGGTGTGATTGAAATTGTGCATTTGGTTTCGTCTAAAGGTTCGACACTCGGATAGAACGGTTCGTCTAGGAATACCGTTCCGTAATGTGGTTCAAGTTCTTTATAGATGCGTTCTGTGAGGCTTTCCTGTGTAGGAGGTTCTTTTGTGAGTAGGGTGAATTCACGGTATTTTGTTTGTTGTGAATGTGGCCCAATTTGTACGGTTTTAGTGTTTATCAACTCATTATAGATTTCTTTAGCGAGTTCTTTTGCCTCAGCTTCTGAGTACACCTTATATGGATCTAAATAGGTTTCCATTTTATGACTAAATGGATTTTGAGGCATTGGGTATAGATATTTTGAGTAATGGAGTGTATGGGTGAATACATCTCGATAATCCAAATTGTAGTCCGTTTTTGATTCACTATCACGGAATTGCAAATACGTCATTGGGCTATAATGACCGTCATAGGAGTCGTGATAGAGATAGTCGTGCTCATCATCAATTTGTGGTTTGAGTGATTCGAAGCGTTTATCATAGTAAAGCACGAAATCGTTTTCTTCAAGGATGTAGACGAGTTGTTTTAAGACACGCGCCACGTTTAATTCTTTGTTCATGTGGATTCCTTTCTAAATAAGGTCGAGGAAGATTTTGCGAATGTCGTCTTTGGTGACATCGAGTTTATATTCGTTTCCATTCTTGGTAATTGTGATTGTTTCAGCGCAAGCCGGTATGATGTAACTGAGTTCGTCTTGTAACATTTCAATCAATTCGTCTAAGATGTCAGAGTCGATGCTTTTTAATTCTTTTTCTGTCAGAAGGGCTGTTGCTTTTTCATTTAAATTTTCATAAATGTTGTCTTCGCACCAGTACCATCCGTTTTTATGACCATATACTAATAATAAGACAACGTTATCCGTTTCAGGTGTTGCCGTTGTATATGTACGAATATATGACATCATGTCAATATCGGCTTTGACTGTAATTGTGTAAAAATTATCTGCTTGTTTTGTTTGAGTTAATGTCGCCATGTGTTTTATTTCTCCGTTTCGAATTGTTTTTTATAGTTTATGTATATATTCCAACTATCTTCATAGTTATTTGCAACAAGACTGTCTAAGAAATCTGCGAAGTGATCAACCCAACCGTCGATTTTAGCATTTCCATAGAGATCTAAGATGTCGTGTATTGTATCTATTGTCAAGCCGACAGTCCATAATGGGTTGTTCAATGTGAAAAGTTGTGAAATACTTAATGTTTTTTCAAATACAGTTGGTTCTTTTAGCACGCCATTGCGTTTTAAATGAAATGCTTCTTCATAGTAATTGCTATAGTTGTTTTGTAAAATGAAGTCAATTTGTTTTATTGTTATGTTGGGCATTTGGCGGAAGCGTTTAGCGATTTCATATTTTTCAGTATCGGTTTTTGTTCTATTAGATAGCTTCATGAGATATTCTGGATCCATTCCTGCCGCGGCTAATCGAACTGGATATTTTTTGTCTTTGATGAATTCATCACGGAATAAACCGTTTTTAGCTAGAGTTTCTCGAATGGATTGTTTGCTATGATGTTTCCAAAAATTATAATATTCCGATGCATGTCCGTTATTAATGAGTGTTTCGATAACTTCGAGTTCACCTCGTTTTAGAAGATAGTCGACTTCTAAGCCTCGTCGTGCAATTTCAAGTAAGATATCTACGTTTTCTTTTTCAATATAAGGCTTTAGGTTTTTAATTTCGCCGTTATCGAGTTTTTCAATAAATTTTTCTAGTTTCATATTTTTCCTTTCAATACTGAACGAACGGTTTATTCGGTGCTGTAATAGTAATTTCGCTATCGTAACCGTCGTTAAAGAGCTGATGACATTCCGCAATAGCTTTATCGCGATTTGTATATAAACCGTATAGCCATTTTGGTCCATCAGTGTTAAGAAGATTTTCGTATTTTGTGTCCATTGCGTCAATCATTCCGCACAACTCTTGAGTAATGTCTTGTTTGATTTCGATAGCGCATAGGCTATCATCGCGAAAGATGTCCCAATCGTCAAGTAGATCGTAAGTGATGTTTGCCAAAATAGTTTTTCCAAAACCATCATCGTTTAAGTGGAGCATTGGAAAAGGCTTTTTAAATGAACGATTATCAACAGTAGTGCAGTGTTGGAATAGCATATTATCTTCAATGCTGTAATAAATATCCGCCAGTGGCTTATGTTCAGTGATAATATCAAGTCGACAACTGTTCAGTAGTTCAAGCAAGCGATCTTGATGGAGGGCTTCGATGTCGATGTGGTAGGTGATGTAATAGTAGTCCATGTTTCGCCTTTCTAAATAGGAAATTCTGTAAAGTTTTCTGTTAAAAGATCGGATAAAATACGAGAAAGATTTTTATACTTCGAATTTAATGTTTTATTTAGCGTATCGAGAGCGCAAATATTTGAATATTGCAAATATAGTTGAACACCTGGCATATCTTCGTCTAAAATATAATCAACGTAGAGTCGTGTGTTTTCTGGTAATTGATTGTGATCGATTACTAGTTGTTTTTCAGTATTGATAAATTTTGGGATTACGATAAAATATTTCACGCTTGAGTTATAAATATCTAAATAAACTAACATATCATTATTAAGTAAGCCTGTGAAGTTATGATCATATTGTTCGGTGAAATCATCATTAATAATATGTTCTTTTATTAATATCTGAATAAGTTTTTCTTTGTTTGTCATTGTAATTTTTCCTCTTTAAAGTAATGTCGAAAACAAAAACGACCACGAGCATGGCTCGTGGCTATTAGTGTGTTCATCTATTGGTTTCTTTTATTAGTGAATTTAATAGAACCCCTTCGAAGAAGCTGATTAATAAGAAGATAACCCCAAAAGAATAGGTGATGAAATCGGCTTTAGGTTCCACTACAATAGCTTGTAGTAAAAGTGTGATGGTGATTAAACTAATTATCGCCATCGCACGACAATTGATGATTAGAGGTCGCGCGAAGACGCGGTATAGTGGCTCAATCGAGTAAATCATCAACATCATGATAAAAATCGCAACCGGAAACGAATATTCAACGGCTGCGAGATAATACAGTTCTTGTGGCATATTTCACCTCACGAGATTCTAGCATCCGTAATATGAATAGCGGGTCCACAATCGACAACGAATAATTGATCAATTGTACAGGATACAACCATCGGAAATCGTTTATAGCCGTCTGTTAAAACTAAATTAAAGATATAATAGTAATGCTGTCCGTCATCGACATACGATGTTACTTTAAAAGAAGCGAGTGTTGTCTTCAATGCGTAGGAATATCGTTTTCTACTGAAATACAAAAGCAATGTCTTTTCGATGTCCATATAAGTGTCTTTACCGCTGTGGTTCATCTTAATGTATCGATCAATCAAGTCCATACGGACACTTGATGCTAAGTCTGTGGGGATGTTGTATGCCATTAGTCATATAGCCTTTCATTTTTGTGATTTTTAATTGTCATTTTGAGAGCGTCAACTACAATGAAGTGTTCGGTTACGAGACGCTCCGGAGCTGTAATTGTTAACGTTGATCCGTGCGTGAGATTTTCGGCCACTTGTCTAAATTTAGCACGTTGTTCGAAATTAGCTTCGCCGAAATCAAATACGAGGCGCTTTTCTGTGTTTTTGTCAATATAAACTTGAGCGCGTGGGCGAGGTTGCTGTACTAAAATGTTATATTTGGTCATAAGTTCACCTTGTATTGTTATTAATAGTTCAATTATAGCACAATTTTTCAAAATATGCTATAATTAACGTATGGAAACACTTTATTTAATTCAACATAAAAATATTCCCGAATATACTAAAATCGGTTATACAACAGATCTTCCGAATCGCATGAAACAATTACAAACCGCTTCCCCGACAGGCGTGCATTTGGTTTATTCGATTTCGTGTGAGAACGCTTATAAATTAGAGCAACACTTACATGCTAAATATAGTCGTCAACGCACGAATCTCGAATGGTTTGCATTATCAAGAGAAGACATTGTCGATATTATTTTTTATGTAGAAGAAAAAATAGTTGACAGCGTTTTATAATTTTGGTATACTTATTATTAGATATTGAAGTCTATTTCTGTTTACCCGCTTTAGGCGGGTTTTTTTTGTGCATTAAAAAAAGACCTGGATGGGTCTTTTTAGTTGAATTTAGAGATTAATGCATCGAGACAATCGTAAAAGTCTTGTTCTGATGGAAAACGTTGACTGATAATCAGTGATGCATCCGTCACATTGGGGTCGAAACCTTTATATTCATAAGTAGCATCGTGTTTTACGTATTGAAGAACTGCGATAGGTTCGGTATAGGTATTCGCCCCTCGAGTATATTTTACTTGGAGCGATACGTTATACATATCTGTTGTAATCTTACGAACTTCAATGTGGAGAGGTTCAACAAAGAGCTCATAGGCTCCTAGCATCTCTAATGAAGCGTGGCTTTCAAGAGCACGATTTGCGATTGGCGTAAAGTGGTTGTAGAAGTATTCTTCTAGGCCTGTCAATTCCATATGAGCCTTAGTGGCATGCTCTAGGAGTTGTGATAATGATGGCGATTCAGTGGTCGTCATTTAAGGCACCTAACAGCCGTTTTAAGCGACTGTTTTCCTTTCTAATGTAATTATAGCTGAGCGATGTTAAAATCGCTCAGAATCAATTTAGTGGCTTCTCAGACGGTTATTAATGACTTGATCAATATCGTCTCGTGTGAGAGTTAAAATATCGTTGTTGGTTAATGTGTAACCTTGACGTTTCATATTAGCGAGACGAATATCGCGCGTTGCTAAGAGGTCATTCATAAAGTTTTCAATGTAACGACCGTTTCCGTCAAGAGCACCGTTTACATTTGTTGCGTTAAAGAGTTCAATAAAACGAGATTCTAAATAATCCCAGTCGTCTTGAGATAAGGCGACGTTCTTTTTATTAATGTTTAATAAGAGAATATCTAAGAGATCATCGCAGGTGTAACTTGGAAATTCAATCCAGTTAGGGAAACGTGATTTCAACCCAGGATTCCCTTTTTCGATGAATTCGTGCATGTCATTCGTGTAACCGGCAACGATGACGAGGATTTCGCCCTTGTGTTCCGTGATGTCCATAACGAGCTGGTCGATGGCTTCTTGCGCGTGATCTTGTTCACCATGTGGTAGAAGTGAATATGCTTCATCGATTAAGAGGACGCCGCCTAGAGCAGACATAAAGACATCATGCGTTTGAGGTGCGGTCGCACCAATATATTTCGAGACAAAATCCTTTCGAGTGGTCACTTTGAATTTATTTGTTGGCAAGATGTGTTCTTCAAAGAGCATTTGACCGATGATTTTTGCAACGGTTGTTTTACCGGTACCAGGTGCACCCCCGAAAACCATATTCATATTCGAAGTATCTTCTTGAGAGAATCCACGAGCTGCGCGCTCCGCTTGCATAGAAGCAACGGCCATGAAGTTTTCGATTTGTTCTTTTACAGATGCCAGACCAATCATTTCTTGCAATTTTTTATAACCGGATGATTGCCCTTTACCCGTCGTGCTTGAGTTCACGATTTCGGAATTAAAGAGATTCCACTCGTTCGTATCTCCGGCAATGAGCGTAATGGTCGAATTCTGTGCGAGCGAGTCATTTAGAAGTTTACTTTTTTTAGAGCGTTCTAGAGTTAAATTAGTATCGATGATTTGAAGTAGTCTTGCTTGATAGGTTTTCTCTGTCGTTGCGATACGCATGTCGTGAATAACTGCTTTTTCGCAATTATTGATAGTGAACATAGTAATGTCATCTTTTACGAAAGAACTATCCTTGAATTTCTTGCGAAAGGCTTTTTCCGGATCATTGTAAAAGAGGAAGTTGATTTGTCCCATATCGAGCGTGTTTACTCTACAGTAGCACTCACCGTAGGTAGTCAGCGTTGATCCTGTTAGATTATCGCTTTCAAGATAGATGTTCGTCAAAGTAGAACTGTCAAGTTGAATCGTTGACGCTGATAGTGCCGATTGTGAACCAAAGAAATCGCCGAACGTTGAATGTCTCGCTGAAATATGCGATGCTTCAAACGAGAAAAAGTCTGAAGTGACATTTGTGAGTGTTACGGTAGCGGTGTCGCTCGCGAAGATCGGTGAATAGATGTCTCTGGGGTCATTCTTTGACGAGAACGTGAAAGTAACGTTTTCGAGATCGATAACGCCGTTAGGTGTTTCGTTCACAATACCGTTACAGTGTTTGCTTTGAAAAATCGTGACATTTTTTACTATCGCACGTTTTGTACGAAATTCTAATCCAGCAGCGCCTTCTTGAATTTTGATAGTGTTATTCTGTCCGTTGATCTCAAGATTTTTCGTAACGATGATTGTGCCGATTTCGACTGATTTGTTCAATAAAATGGTGTCGCCTTCGCGTGCTTTGTCGATGGCGTCAGCGAGTGACTTATAATGATTTCGCAGACCGAATCCGCCTACGTATAGTTCTGTCATGTGTTTACACGAGTCCTTTCTGTTTCGTAATAGTTTAATTATATCATAAAAGTGTTTCGCCGTCGAGACTCTTGACAGAAATTCGTAAAAGTGGTATCTTTAGAGAAAATTTGAAAGGTGATTCGTTATGGATGCTCTTATTGTGTTTTTTCTATTCAATTATTTCTTTATAGTGCTTGCAATCGTGATCGGTTTAATTGCTGTTGAGTGGATCTTGTTTGAACGCGCTGGCGAGCCCGGCTGGAAAGCAATCGTTCCGTTCTACGATAGCTTTATTTTGCACAAAATCACGTTTGGCGAAGAATCGAAATGGTATTGGTTTTTGTTGCTAGTTCCGGGATATGCGTTCTATGTGCGTTATTCGTTTACACGGGCTTATGGCTATTCAAACGGCATGGCAATTTTATCCTTGTTCTTCCCAACAGTGTTGTCAATTGTGATGGTCTTGCAGGATGCTCGCTATGGCGGTCCGCGAACTCATTTTCTTAAACAGTGATTTTCGTTGACAAGATTTCGATTTCGTGATATACTGTAAATGTGCGTTGGAATGTGCGCGCTTATTTATACCTTTCTTGAGAGTCGGATGGGAGTTATCCGGCTTTTTTGTTTGACAAATTTTTTGTTTTGTGTTACTATATAGATGTTGAAGTAATAATTTTGTTTTTGAATTTGTTTAGAAAAACTAGATGATTGCAGTCGTCTAGTTTTTTCTTTGACAAGATTTCGAAAAAGTGGTAGAATTATAAATAGCCTTTGAGGTGGCAAATGGTTGATTCTTAGATTGGGTCTTTGGCGAGACTCAATCTTTTTGTTTGACACGAAATCGATTTTGTGCTATCATATATTTAGCCTTTCTTTTGCAGAGAATAGGAGTGAGTTAGTTAGTTGAGTCGAGTCTTGGGAAAGGCTCGACTTTTTAGTTGACTTTTATTCAGATTCGCGATAGAATAAACTTACAAATAAAAATTTCGATTTTTGACGGAGCAACGTTACGACGGTGTTCTATTTTTTTTAGTTGACGTTTTTCGAGAATTGTGGTAGACTATATTTAGTCGAAAATGTAAAGGTGTTCTTCCACCTATTAAGCGGAGGCGATAAAGCGGGATCGAGTCTTGTACTCGATCTTTTTTATTGCATTATTTTCGAATTTTTGATAGAATCTAATCAAAAGACATCGTTAAAATGATAGCCGTGACGGTTCTGACGGCTTAGCCAAATAAAAATTGACCGAAACGATGATAGCTGTGACAGTTCCGACAGCTTAGACAACTAAAAAGTGACTGAAGCGATGTAACGATAGAGTTTTTTTTCTATCGTTTTTTTTTATTGATGAATATTATGATATATGTTATACTTATGATAGATGAGTGGTCGGCTCAGGGTCAATCTGATAGTAATCTTGAACATAAGGGTCAAGCGGTGGCGGACACCAGAACGAAATCCGATATCAATCTTGGACGTAAGGGTCAAGTGGTGGCAGACACCAGAATAAACCGACTGTTTAGGAGGAGCAGACGGCATCGATCGTCTGTTTTTTGTTGACAAATTTCAAGAATTATGTTAGACTAAAAATCTAGTGAGAAACCACTAGAAAAATAAACATGATAAGACACAAAATTGATCGAGAATTTCTCGATCTTTTTTGTTGACAAGATTTAAATTTTCTGATACACTTAATAGTGCTTCTGATTAGAAGCTCTCCAATATTTTTTTTGTTTTTTTTATGTTTATGCTCCGCGAAAAGACTGAAGATAGTTCTTCGGTCTTTTTGTTTGACAAGTGCCCGATTTTGTGTTATACTCAATAATGTCCTCATGAAGGGGATCTCCTTAAATTTATTTCCGCGAAAAGCCGGAGGAAGAGTTCTTCGGTTTTTTGTGTTGACAAAATATTCTTTTTGTGATAAACTTATAAGTGCTCGGTTAAGAAGTACCTCCAATAAATATTTTTATGATTATGCCATAGAGAGAAACGTCGAAGAAGTCGGCGTTTTTCTTTTGTGCGTAAAAAAAAGCACTTGACAGATAATTTTAAGTATGATACTCTATAGTTGTCCTTGAAGGGATGGTATAAGGATTAGAGTCTGGGCTATGGGCTGTAGAAACACTGAAGAGATTTCTCTTCAGTGTTTTTTTTGTGTTGAAAAAAGCAACTACTGAGTAGTTGCTTTCGGTTGAGTGGCGTTAACGATTATTCGTCATCGTCATCATCGTCACCCCAACGCTCTTCAGCCCAATCGGGAATGTCATCACCGAATCGTTCTTCGAGCCAATCTGGATAGTTGTTTGACATGATTCTCACCCTTTTCTGTTTTTGTTAATTCTATTATAAACATCTATTTATGCTTTAGCAATTAGATTTAAAAAAAAGTACTTGACAGAATTTTTTATTTATGATATTCTATAGTTGTCCTTGAGGGGATGACATAAGGCTCATGGCTGAGGTCGCTGAAGGCTCGAAACACTGAAGAGATTTCTCTTCAGTGTTTTTTTTTGTGCAATTTCTTTATAGATGTTTGTAAAAAAGACACTCATGCGAGTGTCTTTTTTTGAGTTATTTCGCAAAAGAAAAACCGTAGCAGTGCTACGGTTTGGTTATTCGTTTACTTCGAGTAAATCAATGAGTATCTGTTGACATTCTTCTTGGAAAGATCCGTTGCCGGAACAGGCGCCACTGATGTGTACAGTGTCTAGGGCTGTTGCGCAAAGTTTTTTCAATCCGAGAGTATATTCGTACAAGTGTTCGTCGACATAAAGAACGTCAGCGCCTTCGTCTTCGGTGTAGCATACAATGAGACCGTTGTCAATACTGTGATAGTAATCGGCAATTTCTTCTTGGCGATACGCAACGCGCAAACTTTTGTTATCGTCATTCATGTCGAGAATTTCAGCGTTTACGCGAAAGTTGTCTAGATATTTGGAGCCTTTATCGAAATCAGCTACGATGAACGAATCCATATTGTTTTTCAGCATGTAGTTGTAGAGTTTTTTCAAATTAGGTTCTAGTTTCTTTCCAAAGTTTTCGATTTTGGTCATATTTTCTTCTAGAACTTTACGTTGAAAATCTGTGTAAATCATAGTAGTCTTTCTTTTTTTTATTTTTTTATTCGTTCCAAATTTTATCGTTTAAGAAATCTTTTAGTGTTGGCAATGTCTTAGATGAACGCCAAATATCGTATCGTTTTAACTGATCATCTTTAAAGTTTTTGTTCCAAGAACCGATTGCGTAATCAGCAGGAGCTTTGTTGATCGTATCATCACCAACAACTTTTGTTTTAGTGTTCAATTGGAAGTTCGCAAGCGAATTGTCCATATAGTTGAGTTCTGGGAATGTGACGGTCTTAATCGATGTTTTATCGAGTGGAATTTGATCGGCACTCAAACCAGAACCGATTTCTCGAACAGTGTCTGGTTTTGCAAAATCAGACGTATCTTTTCCATCATTAAAGGCTTTCATAATAGCCACGAAGATGTCAGACCGTGTGGTTTGATCGGCACTAATCCAATGGTCTGGTTCATTCGGTGAATCGTACCCTGTCCAGACACTAACGGCTGTGTTTTTCGTACCACCACTCATCCATGAATCACTGGCTGATTGTTCAGGTCGAGGAACGCCGTCAGATTCATCGTAGGCGACTGTACCTGTTTTGACAAAGTAGCCTTTATATTCAGGAATTTTAGCGGATTTTGCGGAGCCGTCATCTTGAGGGACACCTTCAAGCATTTTCGCTAAGATGTACGCGGTTGATGCTTTCATTGCGCGTTTCTCATTCGGTTTGATCGTTTTAACGGATCCATCTGAAAACTCTAATTTATCAATATAATTCGGTTCGCGATAGATTCCGCCGTTAGCAATAGCACCGAAGCCTGCTGCGAAGTCAGCTGTTGACAAGTTCAATCCGAGAGCATCGGCACCGCCATACGCTTCTTTAACATCCATATTGAGATTTTTCAAGAAGTTTTTAGCGAGGTTTGATCCCGTAACGGTATCGAGCATACGGATAGCTGGTGTATTAAGCGAAAGTCGTAAGGCTTTCTTCATATCAACAACCCCGTACGTATATCCGCCGTAGTTTTGTGCGACTATGTTTGTACCTGGATATTGGTAGGGGCTCGAATCCAATCTGTAATTAGATCCTAATTGTAGATATTCGATACCGGGTGCGTAATCGATAAACGGTTTAACGGTTGAACCGCTCGATCTGGTACGTTGCGTCGCACGATTGTAACTGTACGGATTTTCTGATTTTTGATTTCGTGAGCCCGATTGTGCGATAACAGAACCTGTTTGTGGGTTGATTATCGTTACCGCTATCTGTTGTCCTTCGTTTCGGTAATATTTAGGGTCGGAGACGATGGATTGAAGTTTTGAATCTTCAGCCGAATCCATATTCGTGTGAATTTGAATAGGTGCTTTTTCGAGATCGTAACCGAGGTCTTTTAATTGCTGAAGCGTCGATGTCACATAGGCGTTATGTTCAGAAACTTTAGAGAGTACTTCTTTGTTACGCCAGTAACGTTCTTTTAAGCCGTCTGTAATGTTAATCTTTTTAGCCGCTTCGTATTCTTTTTTCGTTAATAAATCATTCGAATAAGCCGCGTAAAGTACGATGTTCTTTCTACGGTTAGCTTCTTCAGGATGGTCGTAGGCGTTGTAGCCTGACGGTGCTTGACCGAGACCCGCGATGTATGCGAGTCGTGCGATGTTCTCAGGCGTGCGCTCTGACATTTTATCGAGCGATGTGCCGTAATATGTAATCGCTACGGTATTTGCTCCGAAAGAGCCTTCGCCCATAGCAATCTTATTGACGTACCATTCAAGAATTTGTTTCTTGTTCCAGTTAGTGTCTAACTGAAGTGCGAGCCAGAATTCTTTAATTTTACGTTCAACAGTTCGGTCTTTTACGTCGCTCGAAAAAGCAACGTTCTTGATTAGCTGTTGTTCAATAGATGATCCGCCACGACGTCCTCGTGAAAGAATTGCGTTTGCGAGACCTTTAATCGAAACGCCTCGATCTTGGAAGAAGGTGTCGTCTTCTGTGTTTAACAGAAGTTTCACATACAAATCGGGCAATTTATCGTATTTGATGTAATTTCGACGGATGTCGGTTTGTGACCAAATAACGTTGCCTTTTTTGTCGTACATGTTGGATGTTGCTTCGCTACGGAGCATTTTTTCCGTAATGACAGGTGCTTTGTCGATAATAGTTTTCACTTTGTAAGATGCAATAGGTGTGGCAATTAAGATTGTTACACCGACTGTTATTGTGCTATATTTGAGAAACTTTTTTGCGAAAAAGCCTATTTTAGATAATACTGTTTTCAAATCGTAATCACCTTCTTTCTATTGAGGAACACCCGGTCTTGTGATAGACGGAGCTGTTGGTCGAACGTGTGTGTCACTAGATCGTGTTTCTGTTTCACGTGAAACACTCGACGACGGAGGTGTGCTTTCAGATGATTCGCTCGATGACGGCGGTGTCGGTTGTACTTGTTTTTTAATATTAACCGTGACCGTCATTGTGGAACCTTTTACGATTTTCTCGTATTTATTTTTAGCAGGAGTTTGTTCGAGAATCGTATCATATGGTTTTGATGATACGTCTTTTTCGACAATCTTTAAAGTGATTTGGTTCGCATCAGCCCATTGTTGAAGTTCTGATAATTTCTTATTAGTGAAATCGGGCAGATCAATGATTAAACCTTTTAAGCGATCTTGTTCAGCTACGAATTGTTTTTCGAATTGTTCGAATTCGGCTTTTGCTTCTTGATCGTTCAAGTAATTTTTATAGTTCTCAGTTGCGTGTTCGTTTGATTTGACAGCGCTTGAGCTCTGTTGAATAAGTGGTTTGATTTTGTTTTCGATATAGTTCCATTTATAGTGTAATTTTGCAATCATTTGATTGAGATAATTCACGTGTTCTGAAACCATATCGGTTTTTAGTTTGTATTTATCAATCTGATAATCTTTATTGATCGCGTCTAAGACAATCGCATACTGATTTGAATCAGATGCTAGTTGTTGAAGTGACGAGTAAATGTTTTCAGCGGCTTTGTGTCCGTCTTCAATGAGATACGGATAAAGCACGTCGAAACTGTTTTTAAGGTAATCTTGAATCGACTTCAATGTTTCTTTTTCAGGGATGTGTCCGTCTTTTGTGAGAACGTTGAATTTATCAAGAACTTCGTAAAGTTTATTGATTTCATCGTAGTTCTTTAAAGACGCTTGATAACTCTTTGGGAGTTTTTTATGGAGTGATCGCAATTCGTCCATATTTGCCGACGACGGCGTTCCTTTAAAGTTGTGAGCATTGGCATCCCAGACGAGAGCTTCTTGTTTGTTGTAAGCTTGAATGAGATCTTTTGTGTGTTCATCCGCTGTTAATAACTCGGGTGTTAAATCCGCAAGAGGTGTTTTAGACATACGCTTCCACGTTTTCGTAGTATCAAAACGCTGAATAAGTGTGTATGCTATGACACCTGTTGTAGCAACACTCGCGGTGATTAAGACAAGACTACTCGCAAGAACAATTCGTTTTTTTATGTTCTTTCGTTTTCTCACTTGATTGAGTCCTTTCTGTTTAGGATAGTGATATTATATCACAAAAGTCTTTGTTTGTCGTGTGTTTTGTGTGATTTCGATTAAAAAAATAAGACCGCCTTGGTCTTATTTCTTGTAATGTTTGATGAGAGCGCGAACTTTATCTGGTTGGTTTCCGCTGAAATCACCGATTTCAGATTCAACGACAGGCGCTGCTTTCCAACCATGTTCTTTTAAGTATTCTTTGTATTCGGGTTGTTCGTCAACGTTGATTTCTTGGAAATCAATGTTGTTTGCTGTCAATTGTTTTTTGACCATTTTACATTGGATGCAGTTGTTTTTTGAGTATACAGTAATCATTGTGTTTTTCCTTTTCTAATAAGTTGTCAAATAACGGCGTGACGGACAAACGTGTCCGTTAATAGCCGAAGATGTTTTTAAAGAACAAGCGAAACTCGTTTAAAATCCATGGCACGTGTTGATCCCAAATAGCTGTTAGTTGCGACCATACGTGGTGTAGCGGTTCTGTCTTTAACCACGCTTCGGGATCGTTAAGTAGAAGTGACATGTCACTGAAGTACGCGATGAGGAAGATTCCTATTAATGCAATACCTACAACACCTATTAGTGATTTTGTTGCCTTAAATAAACGAATAGCCAAGTATATCTGAAATAGCGATAGTCCCGTAATCCCAGACATGTAAAGTAACCATGATAGAATCATTATTTTTGCCTTTCAATTAATATTTTCTATTATAACATAATTCAAAAGAAAAAGAAACCACTCGCGATTGCGAATGGTTCTTTTTAGATTTATATTCGATTCAGAGGACGATAACTTTCTTAATATTATCGCTTATAGGGTTTTATTTTACAACTTCTTTAAGTGCTTTACCAGCTTTGAATCCTGGAACTTTTGATGCAGGAATTACAAGTTCAGCACCTGTTTGAGGGTTGCGTCCTTTACGTTCTGCGCGTTCGCGAACGTCGAAGCTACCGAATCCGATGATTTGAACTTTTTCACCATTTGAAAGTGATTCAGAGATTGTATCGAAAACAGTGTTCACTACGAGAGCGGCTTGTTTTTTGCTCAATTCTGCTGTTTCAGCTACTTTAGCGATCAAATCTTGTTTGTTTGCCATGTTATTATGTACTTCTCGACATTGAAGTCGAGCCTTTCTGTTATAAATGTTATTATTTCAAGGTTTTTCTCAACCTTATGTGTCTATTATAGCACATCGTTTTTTAATGTCAAATAAAAAGTGCGATTTCTAAGCCTTTTTCGAATTTTTCTCAAGAATCGCGTCTGCGAGTGCACTATTTTCGGCACTTTCAGGTTCTTCGTCAGCGATTTCGTCCAACCATGCTTTAAAGTTTGGGTTGAGAACACCTTCGAAGTCGGCTTCTTTTAAGTATTTTCGGTAGAGCTTGTCTAAGACTTTTTGATCGTAGACGTGATACTCAGTTACCATGAGCGCTTGCACGAAGCTCTTAATAGAATCTTCTTGCAAGTCAATCATGAACTTAGCACTTTCACGAGTTTCTTTGCGCTTCACGGTTGCGAGTTTTTCTTCATAGTATTTTTCGCGCTCAGCTTTCGTTGTGTACATGACCGTCACCCCGCAAGAATCCGTGTGACCATTTCATCGTCCGACAGGTCTGCCGTGATGACAATATCCGTATCATACTTTTGAATATCATCTAAAGCTGTTTCTGATACGTGTTCTTCGGCTTCGATAGACGGAATAAAACCGTCGCGTGCCTCTAAACGTGCATGGCGAGTTTTTCTGTCAATATCCATGTGAACGAGAACTGCGCCGTGTTCGTGACAGGCTTCGTATTCGTTCGGGAACCGAACATCTGTAATGATGACTGTATACGATTGTCTCGTAAGCGAAGCAACTTTATCGAAAGTCTTGCGAATGAAATATAACGGATCACTCGCACGACGAACGTCACCGTAAAACTGGAACAACTTACGAATTTCCGGTGTCTTTTTATATGCGGAAACATTTGTTAAGTTTTGTGGCAAGATTTCATTGAAAATGGAATCTATGACGTGTTTTGGTAAATCAAACTCGGCACTCAATTCGAGCAAGTCTTTACCTGATCGCTTGTGTTTAATTAAACTGTCAATTTCTTCTTTTAAAGCGTCAGCAAAAGAGACGCATTTGACAGGTCCTTCTAAATGGGTAATCAGGAGTCGGGCTAGATAATCCTTGCCCGATCCCATTTTACCGTAAAGTCCATAGATTTTCGGCATAGTTTTCCTTTCTAGCTAGTCGGTGTAGTTTTTACGAAACCCCGTGTCAATTGAATGGCACTTCGATCGAAGGCTCGTTTGAGTTTTTCGTCAGCGCCCTTATACGATGGATCCATAAAGTCTTTAATGTTGTGTATTGTAATTAATGGTTCGTCTGCGTCCATCTGATTCGTGATTCGTACACGATCCGTTCTTTGGGATTTGTCTTCCAAGAGACCTGTTTCTTTACCCCAATCACGAGTATATTGCAAGAATTGATTACGACCGTAAGTGATGCTATTCGCATTGAATTCGCGCATCCAATCTTTATAGACTGGATAAATAAGCTTCGTCGGAAGCACCGTCCATTGAAATACGTCATACATGTCGTCCCAGAATTCGAATACGTTGTTATTTTCTGATTTATATTCAGACAACAATGATTTTGTCGCTTGAGGGACGATAAAAGTGTCGAATTGATCCATTTCTAACGCTTTTGATAAAACGTATTCTTTAACGATGGAGTCGCGAATGAATTGACTTTTAATGTATTTCTTTTCGACACCTTCGAATGTGTGATCGAACGGAACCATAACGAGACGACGATAAAAGGAATTCGTTTTATCTCGAAACTTAGGCATACCATTGATCATTTGAATTGTTACGTGTTTGATGACAGCCGGATAAGAGTCTTTGTGTTTAGGTTCGATTGAGATATCATCACCTGTGACGGCGGCTTTAAAATCATCAACGTTATCGATATAAACGCCAACAGGGTTTTCGTCTGCGATGTTTACGACTTTACCGATAAGATTTCGTTTTTCGAAACGCTTACTATAATCGTGAATTTTAAGAGACGAATAATTTCCTTGTCCAACAATATTTTTGATGAGTTGTCCATAAGTACCTTTACCGTTGTTCCCTTCGCGTGATACAAACAGGATTGCCTTATTATAGGAATGTCCTGGATTGAATGACGCGGCAAGAACTTGCCAAAGTAGTAGTTCTTTTTCGGGATCATGGTCTGCGAGTTCACGAATCCATTCATCGACCGTCCAGTCAGAGCCGTCTGGTTCTTTTAAAACAGGCGTTGCTGTGACTGGTTTGTAATCGGTTTGGATTTTAGAAGTCGCGACAAAGTCAGGTCGAAACGGTTCTAAGGTTTTTGTTTCTTTATTGAAAATACCATTATTGACGACAACGTGCGCCGAATCGAGTGATTCGTAAACGACAGGTGCCATCATGGTCACATACGATAGAATATTCTTACGCATGTTCATTGATAGAGGTTGTTGCAATAGAGAAACGTGAAGTTCGATGAATTCACTACATTCTTCGTATAAGCCCAAATTTTTACTATTCGGATCCGGATTGAACATATAGAGGTTCGTGTCCGTTTTCGAAGATAATGCGGAATAAGCGATACGAACAATGGGTAGTGTGAATGTTAACACAAGAGCTAATTCGAAATCGGTTAGTTTCGCTGGTTCTTTTGAATTATTCATAGTTGCCAACATTTGTTTGTGTACGAGAACACCTTTATAGGTGTTTCGCAACTCCACGTCGATATCGTTCATCATATTAATATTGAAGGTACGACTGTTGTTGTTTAGATAGTCTAGAATATCAGCTAACGTTGGATCTTCTGTCGTCAAACGGATTGGATTTGTTGATAGTTGCATTACCAATACCTTGACGTTGATACGTCAACCTTTCTATTCAGAGTCATTTTCGTTTAATAAAGTAAGAATACTGTTTGCAATGACAGATGCTTCGATGTCACCACTTTGACTAAAATCGTGAACCGCTTGGATTAAACGTTCACGCACATCGTCATTATTTGGAAGTGTTTCCGCTTCAGGCATAAGTGTAATTGTGATGCCGTGTTGTTCACATAATTGTGAAATGATTTCGTATTCGGGTTTTGAAAATTGATTTGTGAATACAAGGACGAGTTCGTCAATCAAATCCGCTTGAATTAGATGACAGAGACGTGTGAATTGTTCGCTCTTAAATGAATGAAGTGGTTCGTTGTTGATCAAGGTTTCGGTAACAACTTTTTTACCGATACGTCGTTCTAATAAATAACGCGACAATTTAATAAAAGCGTTTGTAATAGGTAATGGAATCGGTTTGTTAATGATTTGTCCGTTTTCATCAAATTCACGTACGACGGATTGGATGTAGGCGACGATTCGATGAATTTCGGCTTTGCGTCCTTTACGACGGCGCATTCGGTTAAATTCACTAACTTGGCTTAGAGTATATTTTCGCCAACCGTTTTCAGTGACAGTGCGAGGCGAGAAGTCACCTTCTTTTTCATAACGTTTCAAGGTTTGGATTGAAACGCCTACGAGATCACCGAATTCTTTCGGTGACAATAACATTTCTGTTGTTTCTTCCATAGATTTTGAAGCCTGCTTTCTATTTTGTTTGTAAAAAAAGTATATCAAAAAATCGAATTCTTGTCAATAGATATTGGTTGAAAATATCTGAATTAATTCTGATATTATTTTGATTTATTGATGCTGTAAAAATGTATTAAATTATACACACCTCTAATTTTCTTAATTAGAATGATTCTAATTAAGGCATTTTTCGAAAAATCTCGTTCCATTTGAACCACTTTTTTTGATTTTGTGGCACAGTCTCAAACGCAACTGGCAGTAGGTGTTTCATTCCACTCAAAAATGCGTTCCACCCCTGAGGGGTCAAAAAAACTTTTTTTTATTTTTTAATTTTTTGTATACTTTGTATATTACTCTTTTTAAATATATTATATATATACATATAAAGTGGAACAAGTGGAATAAATCTCAACAGCTCCCACAACGTCGGGGTTTTCGGAAATTCCACTTTTTGAAAAAACCGTGGAACGCGTGTGGAACAAGTGGAACGAGAAGAGTCCTCAAATTATTTGATTTTCAAAATATGTTTCACATCAATATTTGTTGCGTACTTTTTATTTTTAGCTGGTTCGTATGACACCTCTACGAGGTCGCCTTGTTTGAGTGTGTAAATAAAGTTCAACAAAGTTTCTTTGTCTTTTGGAATATACATCGAAGCGTTACAAAAATCGTTCGAGTTTACTTTATGTAAGCGAAGCGATAAGGAGTAGTCTTCTTTTTTATTTTTAATAATACGATTGACACGTACAATTTTAAATGTATTCTTCAAAACTGTACCTCCTTATCGAATGAGAAAGATCCGAACGAGCATGTTCAAAATAGTAGCAAGTCCAACGATGAGCGCTAGAGTCTCTAATCGTTTCATCCATTTATAGCGTCGTGTACCGGATTCGCCTGCGAGACGCATTAAAAAGTTTCTCGTATCATGAGAACTCGGTCGCGATGGTTCTGTTTCTTTTTTTGTTGTGATGAATTTAGGCACGATTTTCTTTACCTGATTTTGTTTATCACGCTTTTTAAGTTTTTCGTAAATTGGATCGTAAATTTTTTCTGCTGAGTTGGGGTCGATCGGGTCGCCATATGTATCAAAGGCGAAGTATTTTTGTTTGTATACTTGAGCAGTCATATCAGGCAGTTCGTCTTTTGATCTATCAATATTCACAACGTTTGAATAAAATTGATGTTTGTCGGCGATGTTGTAAACGGTTCCTACGTCAAACGTCATATCTGACACAATGGTGTCAGGTTGCGTTGCAGTAATGATAGAATATTCGCCAACGTATGCTTCTTTAAAGAGTACGACGTTTTGGCTAATCCATGAGGTGTCGGGTAACGAATCAATAGATTCGACCCAACCGCCCAACTGATTTTCAAGGACCATATCGGCTAAGTTGGATGGGACGGGTTCTTCTTGTACGATTTGTGTGACAGTTCTCCCGTCAACAATTCTTTTATTGTTTGTAAGTTTAATCATAATTTTTTACACTTCTTTCTGGATGTTATGTAATCACATAAGAAAACGACCGTGAGAAAATCACGGTCATTAGTGAATTAATTTGATTGTTCTGTGATTAATTCTTGACCGATTGCTTCTGTTATGTTATAATTGTTTCATTAGAAGTCATCGAAGGTACTATCTGTGCAACTAGGTGGCCTTTTTTTACAGCCGAGTTGTCTTTAAATTTTGCATGTCTTTGATTATTGTGATATAATAAGGCTATCTAAAAATTAGTCACGAAAGGACTCTTACAAAATGTTAGAATATATTGCCGGCATGGACGTCGGAAACGGATATTTAAAACTAGGTATTAACGATAAAGTAGAAGTATTTCCATCAATTGCTGTGAACCGTTACTCTGTTCACAATGATTTGAAATTGACGCTTGACGACAGCGCTTCGTTTGCGGCGGACGCGTTTAATCAAATGGATGCGTCATTCTCAAGTCCTCTTGTAAACGACACAACGCGCCGTATTTTCGGTAGTCGTGCTCTTGCAAGTGGTGAACCATTAGAAGAATTTGACGTATTCTCGCGTAAGTCAAAAGCCGACGATGATCTGTCAGGGGTTCTTATTTTAGGGTCTCTTGCAAGTCGTGCTATCCACGATTACTACGCAGAACATAAAGCGTTGCCTACTGAGATTCTTCCCGTAGATGTATGGCTTTCGACAGCTCTTCCGATTGCCGAATATGAAAAACACCATGCAGATTACGCTCATAAATTGAAAAATAGTGGATCCGCACACCTTGTTACGATTCATAATTTTGCGCAAACAATCACCATCGCAATTACTATCAAAGAAGTATATATTGCGAACGAAGGTGAAGCGGCTCAATACGGTCTCCGTCATGCGCAGTCTAATTTCCTTGACTTGATCGAAGCTGATGCGAAGAAACGTGCGGTCAATGGTGAATTGGATGATGTGACGGGTTACGATTTGGTGCATGCGGAGAATACTCTCGGTATCGATATTGGTGAAGGGACTGTCGATTTCGCGGTATTCACTAACGGTAAATTCAATCAAGATGCGTCAACGTCATTCTTAAAAGGATACGGAAACGTACTCGAAGCCGCACTTGATCGTTTGATCGAAGAAGGATATACTTACAAGACACGTAAAGAGCTCTCTGAGTTTATCAATAAAGAGCCAAGCAAGTTGAGTCGCAACAAGTATACGCATGTAGCTAGTGTCGTAGACGAAGAATCCTATCGTTTCGCACAACAACTTCGCAATGAGATTTCTAAAATCTATACTCGTGTGGGTGCAACGAATGAAGTTATTTTCGTATACGGTGGCGGTTCAGGTGGTCTTGAACAACACCTCTATAACGAGATCGTGAATCTTTTGTCTGATTTCAATAGCGGTGGAACTCCAATCATTTATTTGAACGCTGCATATTCACGTTTCTTGAACGAACACGGTTTGTATAGTCTTGCAAAAGGTCTATATAATATCGCGCATAAAGACTAATAGGGGGCTTTGCATATGTCGGTTTACAAAACAATCGGCATTTGTCTAAACTTACTACTACAAATTGCCAGATGGTCGGCTATTTACGGATTAATGTTATTAACCGGTCATCTATTAAGGCTCTCTACGAATTGGTCGCTTATGGATATCTATATAGGTATGGTTGTGTTCTGTATCGGTTTTACGGGTGATCGTTTATTGTTTGCGATACGCTCTGGATTTAACGTGAAGACGTGGGCACTATTAAGTGATTATGTGTGTCTCGCGTTATCGTATAAAATGATGTCACTGTTAAGTGGAATCTCAAACGAAACATTTTGGCAGTATTTCGTACTTGCGACGGTATCGATGATCGGGTTAGATGTTCTTTTACAACGTTATATCGGATGGCTTTTCAAAAACAAGAGGTCACTCTTTAAATTGTTTAGCCACAATACGTTCGTAGTGGATGATCGTTTGATTCATGTCAGTGAATATGAGTTAGATGGAACATTTTCAACCTATATGCAAATTTTGGAAACGAAAGCGGGTGTTTCAAATGAACTATAATGCAGATGATATTCGAAATCAGGAATTCCATTTGTCTTTTCGTGGTTATAAGCCACAAGAAGTTGAGGGATTTCTCGATAAAATTGCAGAAGATTATGTAACCGTTTCTGATTATGAAGAATTGGTTCTTGAGAAGAAAGAATTAGAAGAAACGGTTGATAAGCTTCGTGAAAAAGTTCGATATTTGGAATCGACTTCGTTATAGGTGACGATATGAATGTTTTAGAATATGTGATTGATTTCCCGAAATCGTATGGCGAAGATCGTTTGGCTATCGGAAACGATGTCGTTTGCGCCATTGATGGGTCAAGCCCGATCAAACAAATAGCAGTACTACCTTTTCATTCTCAAGCTGAATGGTTGGCGTCAGCTGTAGCCGGTGCCGTGTCAGTGTGTGTGAATGGTACGATTCCTGAATATGCACAAATGGCTGTTGATTCTATTAAGTTTCGATATGCTGAAATGCTTGAAAATTTTCCAGATGAGATGAAACCTTGTGCTGTTTTAGCAGGCGTGCAAGTTATTGATGGTAAATTACACGCTTGTGCGATTGGTGATTGTTCCGCAGTTATTGAAAAAGTAGACTGTACGATTGAAATCGTAACGGATAATCGTATTCGTCGATTTTCAGATGTCACTAAAGCGATGCGTAATAAAGCAATCGCCTGTGGCGAAGATCCTGTTAAAGCCGTTCAAGAGCAAATGACAAAAAATAGGCATGTGATGAACACGCCTGATGGTTTTTGGACAGTTGCGTTAAAAGGTTGTTTCGAAGACGAATTTGTGGAACGTATCTATGACGTAGACGATGTGAAACGATGTTTAGTTTTCTCTGATGGATTCGAACGAGTGTTTCTACATGAGTTGGTTTCTATAGAAGATGTACTCAATGGAAATGTTAGTTTAGATTCAGCATTGAAGATACTTCGAAAGTGGGAACGTAAGACTACAAGCTTAGATGTCAAACGGCATGATGATGCTTGTGCGATTTTAATCGAACTATAAGAAAAAGGATAACTTTTAGTTATCCTTTTATTGTTGCCAGATATTGTATTCTTGTTTAAAGGCGTCTTTGATCTTTTGATCAGCGTCTTTATATGTTGTCTTTTTAACGAGACTTCCTTGAACGACAATTCGACCGCGAGCATAATTATCTGTACATGTGATAAGTGTTACGAGTGGGTCTGATTTTGGTCCGGGCTCATCTAGGACACTTGTTTCGGTTGGTTCAATTCTTCGCACTGAAATGATTGTGTATGTATATACGTAATCTTTGTCGGTCAAATAAATTTGTTGACCTTCTTGTGCGTGTTCGAGTGGTGAGAATAATAAGCTAGTCGCACCCCAAATTCCGAAGACGTGGTGACTTGCAAGACCGTAGTTACCTTGACCCATGACTTGGTTTTCTTTTGTAGTTCCTGCGCCGTAGTAGAGACTTTGGTCATCAACACCCTTGAAGATTGGCATATTGATTCCTAAATCAGGAATTGCGATACCTGCAATAACAGGAAGATCTTCAGGTGCGGGTGGTGGCGAACTAATAACGCGATCGGGGTCAAGAGGTTTGACTTCTTCCCAGTTGTAATTGGCTGGGGCTTCTTCTGCGTTTTTCTTGAGAGTTTCTTTCGGTACGTTTGCGACAATGAGTTTATTCGTCCGCGATGCCATTTTAGAATGAGCTATCGGCTTATTGAACATAAGAGCAAACGCAAGACCGACTGTAAGTGCTAAATTTATGAGGATTAAGGCGATAAGTATGAGTCGCCTTGATTTAGATACCGGCATAAAACAATCCTTTCTGTTTGATAAAAATAGTATATCACAAACAGTTGATTTTGTACACCATTTTTGGTATAATTAATAGAATTTAAACAGAAAGGGCTTTATTATGCGAAAAGAAAATGATGCACGTCTTGCGATACGTGTACCAAAAGAAACTGCGGAATTTATTAAGTACCAAGCAGGTAAAGAAGGAATCTCTCAAAAAGATTATACGCTTCGAGCCATTAATTTCTATAACGACTTTCAATATATGGCAAAAGAGGGTTATGCTGATCCCTTAGCACAAATGACAGCTATTCGTCATCGTTCGGAGAAGATTAGACAATGGTGTCAAAAACTAGATATCGATATGGCTGATTTCTATTTTGATGCTCTGAATTTTTA
>ERZ773061.212-NODE-212-length-25394-cov-16.677967_pt1 | contig 25394 bp, 30 predicted proteins | sample MGYA00580627_ERZ773061 | MGnify/ENA primary metagenome ERZ773061 (study PRJEB29015, sample SAMEA2738119) | human oral metagenome | biome: human oral; feature: human-associated habitat; material: saliva | place: China | collected 2223 ...
CATTACCATCAACTGGTGGTGTTGGTACAGTAATGTTTACTGTAGCAGGTATCGGATTATTCTGTGGCTTCGGCTATGCATTCATGAAGGCACGTAAAGAAACAGAAGAATTAGCTAAGTAAGATAAAAGGAAGTTTAAAAACTTCCTTTTTTTAATGTGTTTTGGGAAATATATAGCATAATATAAATATGAAAAAGAAAAGAAAAAAGTTTGTGGTCCAGTTATTGTGCCTTTTGGGTATGACGATTGGACTTGGAATCATGGGATATCCGATTGTTAGTGACTTGTGGAATAAATATCGAAATGATCAAATTGCTGATGAATACGAAAACAACGTAAAGGAAATTGACAAAGAACAAATTGATAAAATGTGGGTTGAGGCAAAAGCTTATAACGATCAACATACGGTTAACTTTGTAAAGGATATCTTTCACGATAGCGAGGAATATGTTTTATCTCACCCTTACGATCAATTATTGAATCCAACTAATGATAATGTTATGGGATATATAGAGATTCCAAAAATCAATGTTCGTTTAGCTATTTATCATGGTATTAGTGAAGATGTATTGTCTAAGGGTATCGGTCATGTAGAGGGAACAAGCTTGCCTATTGGTGGGGCTGGAACTCATACTGTATTAAGTGGTCATAGAGGACTTCCTTCAGCGAAATTATTTACCGATCTTGACCAGATGGAAGAGGGAGATTTAATTTATTTGCATGTCCTAGATAAGACGATGGCTTACAAGGTAGACAAAATCGATACCGTTCTTCCTGAAGATACGAGTGGGCTTGCAATAGAACCAGATAGCGACCTTATTACATTGATAACTTGTACTCCTTATGGTGTCAATTCTCACAGATTACTCGTAAGAGGAAGAAGAATTGATCCAGTTCCAATCGAGCAAAAGAAGATTACACCTATTGAACAAGTTTCTAACATGCCAATAAAAGAAAAAGCCTTGGCAATCGGGTTAGTTGTTTCTCCAATTTTATTGATTATTTTGGTAATAAGCGACAGAAGAAAAGAAAGAAAAAAGCAGGGTAAGTAAACCTTGCTTTTTATTCTGGTTCTGGGATGTATCCATTTGATACAAGAGAGTAGAAGTCTGGTGAATCAATATTTAGATTTCCATCTTCATATCTTGCTAATGCGATAGCCTTTTTTGTTGTTAGACCACCCTTCTTTTCGAATGCTTCCCGCACGTAAACATCAGTATTTTCTCTTTTTTCTTTTAAGTGCATGTTACTCATTTCTTTTAATCCTATAGAGATTTCTCGATAATTGTATCTCTTGTTTACTTTTGTTGAGTTGTAATAGAAGATCTTGGCATCAAAACAAATTCTATCTCCAATAAGAAATCTGTTATCGTATAACAATCTATTGAAAAAATCTGGTTTAACAAGAATATTTACGTGTTGCCGAAATGGTAATTGGCTATCTAATTCCACAACGTCATGGAAACAAATAGTTGGATAACACTTGTATCCACCCTTAAACGCCTTTTTTACTTTTGGGAACATGGAATGGAATGTTCCTTCGAAATGCATTACCTTGCCTACTACTTCATAAAAATATGGATCCATAGGTTTTCTTTTCATAATTAGATACTCCTTTCTTTTGTTAAATTATACCATATAACAGTATTAAATTCTAGTATTTCATAACAGTATATGATATAATATATATGATAGAAAAGGAGAAGAAGATGTTAAATTTTTATGATATGCCAGTCGGGCTTGGAACAGATAGAGAAAAGAGTTTGCTATTCTACTTGAACGATATGGCTCAAAAAACAAGTGGATTTGTTCTTGAATATTGCCCACAGCTAGTAACGCTGGATAATGTTCCCGACGATATTGGAAGAGTTAGGGATATGCTTACGCCGACAACTATAACCGATATCACCGAGCAGGACAACCTGATCACATCTGTAGTTAAAAGGATTCATTCGATTGAATATTATGATTTTGAATATCCTGATAATTATGTCGCTTTTAATATATTAGAAGCTGCATTTATTACAGAAGTCGCCTTCATGGTCGCCATGATCAAAGATGGGAAAGAAAAAGAATTAAAGGCTTTTATTGAAAAGCATTATAAGATCAATGATGAAGATCTAAGAAGATATTTAAAAGTTAGGAAGTATGTCCCAGAGGTCAAGGGGAAACTCGATTTGAATAAAATTGAAGAGTTCAAAGGGTTTTATTGTGATTTAGAGGTTACAAAAGATACCGAATATCATGGGATTGAGATTTTAAAGAAATTCTATAAGAAAAACAAGCTGAATCTTTTTGAAAGTCCGATGATGATGTTAGCTTGCTTTATGAGTAGAGAACAGATTGCTAAAATGTTGTTTCAGTTAAAAGAAGAAAAGAAAGAAGAAAAACGATGAAAAAACAATATGTATTAGATACAAATGTATTATTGCTGGATGAAAAGGCGATGCACAAATTTGAAGAAAATGATGTCTATATTCCAGTAGCTGTTTTGGATGAACTTAACATTCTAAAGGAAGATTACAGAAATCCTGAACGAGCAGAGGCAGCACGAGCTGCGAATAAAGAGATTCGTAAGCTTTTGGGCGAACAAAAGGTTTTAAAGAGAAATGAAAAAAGATTAAAAGATGAGATCGTTTGTACATCTAATGGTGGTGGTGATATCTTTTTTACAAATTATTTTAATAAGACTGACATTGAAACAAGTATGCACAACGATATGTCAGATTGGGAAATCATCTTAACTGCCAAGGCTCTAAGAGATTATAGTGATAACGAAAAGAGTAAAGATAAAAAGCGTAAGGTTGTATTGGTTACAAACGACAATGGAATGGCAAATAGGGCGATGGGAAGATACGGTCTAAACGTTGAAGAATATAAAAGCCCAATGGAGAGTGAAATTTATAGCGGAAGAACAACAATTTTAAATGCTAAGGTTAATGCAGTTAAGATGTTACAAAAAGGTGGTGCTATTGGTATTAAAGATGCCATCCCTGCAAAAGATCTGACACCAGATTTGTCTCTTTGTGAAAACGAGTTCGTTGAGCTTTACGCACAGGATAAAGATGGCAAGCAGATTAGAAGCGTTGGTCGAGTAGTTGGATCTGATATTGTTCCACTAGATTGCGATCGTTCTGAATTTAGTGGTATCAAGCCACAAAGTAATGCACAGTTGTTTGCAAAAGAATGCGTTACAAGTTCAGTGAAGGACGTTCCTTTGGCAATTATCTCTGGTCCAGCAGGAACTGGTAAAACACTGTTAGCTGTTGCAGGTGGTCTTGCAGCGTTGGAGCGTGGTGAAGTCAAACAAGTGTTACTCTTACGACCAAATGTAATGATCGACAAGAATGATGCTGCACTTCCAGGCAGTGAACAAGAAAAGATTGATCCGTTAATGAGACCGTATTGGGATAATTTGAAGACTATCTTGTTGGCAAAAGGTGTAAAGCCAGAAAAGGTTAGATCTCAAATTAACCAGTTGATCGGAGATGAAAAGATTAGAGCAGAATCCTTCTCGTATATTAGAGGAAGAAGTATCTCTGATACATATATTATTTGCGATGAATCTCAAAACCTTTTAAGAAAGCACGTTATCGGCATTTTAACAAGACCAGGCGAAAATTCGAAGCTTGTTCTGCTTGGTGATCCTACAGATGAGCAAATTGATAATCCTTATGTTAACAAGTATAACAACGGATTGGTATTTGCCATGAACCTTATGAAAGATAGCAAGCTTTGTTATCAAACGGTATTTTATGAAAACGAAAGTAAGCGTGGTGAGCTTGTTAAGGAAGTTGTAAGCAGATTAAAAGAGCATAAAAAGTAAAAAGAGGGAGAAGAAATGGTATTTATAAAAATATTGGTTTCTTTAGTGTTATTACTTTTGATCACACTACTTTATCTTGTGGTTAAGAAGATGCTGAAGAAATGTCTAAGAAAATCAAAAAGAAGAACTAGGAGTGTTTTAACTGCAATTGGAATGATTACTTTGTCCGTTTTCTTGGGATTTGCATCTGTTCTGTTAGTTGGATCCGATGTGCCATATATTAAGATCAACACAGATAGCACGGACATTCCTGCGAATCTCTCTGATGGGGACTTGATTGTCGGTTTTAATGGCAAGAAGTTGCTTACAACAAGAGAATATAAGAAGTTTCTAAAGTCACATAACGAATACGAAGATTATCAGATTATGTATCTACATGATGGTAGCGAAGAATATGCAACCATATCGAAAAGTGGTGATGATGCCTATTCGATCGGCATCGTTTGTGACGATAATAACAAGCTAACAAAAGTCTATGGTATTGCTGAAAAATCTGGATTAAAGGTTGGAGATGAAATCACTTCTATTTCTGGTATTCCCGTGACAGGTGATTATACGGCTAAAAAGATCTTGGAAGATTATCGTATCACATCTGATCCTGTTTTACTTGGTTACAAAAGAGATGGGAAGGAAAATAGAATCAATATCATTCCAGTAAAAGAAGGTGTCAAAAGTAACCAATTTAGAGTTAGTGGAACTTATACCAACAACGTTCCAAATATTGTTGGTTCGGCTTTAAACGAAGTAAAACTTGACATTCTATCAATCTTAAAACTGGATATGGGCACATTATTTGCAGAGCCATTGCATGTCTTTGTATTCCATATTAGCATTGCGTGGTTGATGTTTGTTTCTACAGTCGTCATTGTTTCGTTTGTTGTTGGGACTATCTTTATGGTCTTAGTTGCAAAGGGAAAAAATAAAAAGACGAAGAGAATTATTAGAAGCACAAAGACTGTTGTATATTTACTTATCTTACCAATATTGATCGTAATTATTCATATCGTGGGGGTAATTCAATCACTATGATAAAGAATACAGCAGGAACAAGAGTATTATCCGATGGATCTGTTGAACTTATTATTCCTATTTGTCCAAGAACAAAAAAGAATCACCAGAATATTTATCATAAAAATATCGTGTCGAAGAAAACTGGTGTCACAAAAAGAGTTCCGTTTGTTTCCACGTCAACACAATACAAGTCGTATGCAAAAGACTCAGCATTGTTTATTCGCCCATTAGGGATTGACTATCCAGTCAATGTGAAAGCAATTTTCTATGTTGATACCTATAGGTTGGTGGATCTAACAAATCTAAACGAGGCGTTACATGACATCATGGTTTCCAATAGAATGTTAAAAGACGATAATGCGAAAATCATAGTATCTACAGATGGAAGCAGAGTGTTTTACGATAAAAACAATCCGAGAACAGAGGTTTATATAACAAGAACAGAACCAACATTTGTGAAATAAAAAAAGAGGGGTAATCATCCCTCTTCTTTTTTTTAGTCGATTTCCTTGTAGACGACAGTAAACATTCTCTGTTCTGCGACACCAGAACACTTAGAATTGATCATCTTGTCAAGTAGATCTTGAGCGATCTTTCTAACATCTACATAAAATGGTTTGCCACTGTTGTATCGAAGAGCAGTCAGCGTTGGACCACAAACATCATCGAGATCATCTAAGTAGACAGATTGAATCCAATCCTTACCATCCTTGTGAATAATCTTTGTCTTCATCAAAGCGTTACTGAGTAGTGGGTTACTACCACTTTGTAAGTAGTAATAATATCCATCTAACTCAAACTCAATGTAGGAACCAAAACTCCATGAGAATCCCTTGATTGTCATTTGTGCCTGGTCCTCATTTCGAATGATGAGCTGTTCCCCATCGAAATGGTTGTCTCCTTGATAGTATTGCTTGTTGGCAAGCTTTCCACCTTTTTCTTTGACGATATTTAAGATTTCCTTAAACACCCACATCATGGCGTATTCGCCATTTTTTAAATACACTTTGTCCAACAACATCTTTAATTTTCCTCCTTATCTGTTGGGTTCCATGAGAAGTAAACTTCATCTGCTAACTCGATTCCGAATTGTAATGAAATTCCTTCTTTTCTATATTCTTCTGCTAAAGCATTGAATATGTGTGAAGCATACAGGTTAAATTTGATGGAATCCTCTCCTGGCTTGATATGACCAGATGACTCGCCCTGCTCAGCAAAGTACATCATGTTGTTGTTAATGACAGTTCTGAATTTTTCCTTGATCTTTTCGATTAGGTTTCTATCAAACGGAGTATCAGTTCTATCCGATGGGTAGAAAATCATTGTTACAACAATGGCATTTGGCTCTAAAATAGTTACAGTAAAATCGTGGGAGATACTCTCTGCAACCGCTTTTTGAACTTCCATTATTACAAGATGTGGCTCTTCAACTGGCGTTTCCAAGTTTATTTGGAATTTACCCTTTCTTGTGCAATGGGAGTAGATGATATAATCACCATTCTCTAGTTTTTGTAATACTTCCTTTGCTGTTTTTTCTGCAGCTGCAATATTAACTCTTGCTTCTGCATACTTTTTGTTTAACTCTTCAATAATTGACATCTTATTTTCCTCCTTGCCTTTATATAGGCTTCTCCATGATATCAAATAAATACACATATATTATGTTTGAATGTTAAAAATAAAAAAGGGCTATATTAGCCCTATCTTACCATGAGTATCTTATCGTTTCGGCTTGCAAATCCAGTTTAACACTAATTCCTCTATCTTCGTATAACTCTTTAATCGCCTTTTCTAGCCATTTTCTATCTCTATCATAAAAGACAATCATTCCATCACATTTGATAAAACCCTCATTTTTTCCACGACGGGCTTCGTGATGTAGAACGCTTTGTATTGCTTTGTCAGCATCGTTGAGAAGTTTGGAGCGTATTGCATTTTCAAAATATTTGTTTAGCTTTGTCCAAGTCATCAAGATTTCAAAAGTAATACTATCCCATGCAGTGTTTACAATCTTAATGTTTTTTACTCCAGAAATTTCTGAAATAAAATCTCTTAGTTTTTCTAATATGAGCTTGGTATCGAAGTCTTTCTCGATTGTATGTTTTAAATATATTTTGAATTCAATAGTATTTCTGGTTGGCTCTGCTCCATTTCCAATTTCTGGAATAACACTTATTTCGAAGAACTGCTCATCAATATTTTTTAAAACCTTTTCTTTGATTAGTTCCATCTTTTCATTAGCTGATTTCTCTGCTTTTTCTTTTGTATTTTTTAGTTCTGTCAATAGTTCAGACGTATTTAGCTTAGGCATGTTTTGTCCTCCTTTTAGTCTAAGTTCATTTTTGCAACAGAAATCTTCATGTGAGAATTTCCTGTCTTTACTTCTTCAATAATTGGTTCTTTTGCTGGTTGTGGAGCTGGCACGAAAACTTGAATGTTGTAGATAGTTTGAACCGTTTGAGCCATAATGTTTAGCATCATTTCGTTGAAGATCTTGTATCCTAAACGCTTGTACTCTAACTTAGGATCCTTCTGTCCATAGGACTTGATTCCGATCCACTGCTTTAATTGGTCCATATCATCTAAGTGGTTCTTCCAGTTTGTATCAATAACACGTAGCAATACTTGGCGTTCTAACTGACGCATTTGTTCTGGTTCTACAAATAAGTCTTCCTTAGCCTTGTAAGCTTCCATTGCACGCTCTACGATTGCGTTATAAACATCATTTTTCTTTGCTCCGATTAAGGATTGGTCATTTACACATAATGAATTGTTAATCATTGAAAGCTTCTGATTAAGAGATTCATACTCTTCCTTTGTTAGCTTGTTGCCGTTCATAGTCTTTGCTAAGATGCCATCAAGATGGTTTTTCACCATGTTTGTTACTGTTTCACGCATATCACCCTTGTCGATTACCTTATTACGTTCTGCATAGATGATTTCACGCTGATGGTTGTTAACAAGATCGTACTCTAAAAGATTCTTACGAATGCCGTAATTGTTATCTTCAATACGTCTTTGAGCATCTGAAATTGCCATCAATAAAACCTTATTTGTGATTTCATCTCCAAATGTGTGATTTGCTGCATAAATAGAGTAATAGTCAGATGAGCCAAAGTGCTTAATTAGGTTGTCTTCTAGTGATAGATAGAAACGTGATTCGCCTGGATCTCCTTGCCGACCAGAACGTCCACGCAACTGATTGTCAATACGGCGAGACTCATGACGCTCTGTACCGATGATCTTTAAGCCACCATTTGCCTTTGCTTCGTCATCTAGCTTAATATCTGTACCACGTCCAGCCATGTTTGTTGCGATTGTAACTGCACCAGCGACACCAGCTCGTGCTACGATTTCTGCTTCCTTTGAATCATTCTTTGCATTTAATACTGTATGCGGAATACCACGCTTAGATAAAGCACGGTCTAATAATTCTGATACATCAATACTAGCAGTACCGACTAATACTGGCTGACGCTTGTTGTACGCTTTTTCTACTTCATTGCAGATTGCTTCATACTTTTCCTTCTTTGTTAAGAAAATAACGTCTGTTAAGTCCTTACGGATCACGGGTTGGTGAGTAGGAATAACAACAACATCCATTCCATAGATGTCTTGGAATTCTTTTTCTTCTGTAATTGCTGTACCTGTCATACCAGCCTTCTTCTCGTATTTGTTAAAGAAGTTCTGGAAAGTTACGGTTGCTAAAGTTTGGCTTTCTTCCTTGATTTCAACACCTTCCTTTGCTTCGATAGCCTGGTGTAATCCATCGGAGAATCTACGACCATCCATAACACGACCTGTAAACTCGTCAACGATCATAATTTCGCCATCACGAACAATGTAGTTTTGGTCCTTGTGCATTAAGTAGTTGGCACGAAGAGCAGTGTTGATGCAGTGCTGTAGTTCAATGTTTTCAGGATCAGACAAATTTTCGATTGCGAACATCTTTTCAGCCTTTTTGATACCATTTTCTGTAAGAGTAATAACCTGGTCCTTTTCATCCTTGATATAATCTCCAGTTTCTTCAAATTTCTCACCCATGATAGCATCCATCTTGTTGAACTCTTTTGCTTTTCCGCATGTTAAAGACTTAACAAATGTGTCTGCATACTTGTAAATAGATGTTGACTTGCCACTTGCACCAGAAATGATTAAAGGTGTACGAGCTTCGTCGATTAAAACGGAGTCCACTTCATCCATAATGACATAGTGCAATCCACGCTGTACTCTATTAGCTGCTTCTGTTGCCATGTTATCTCGTAGATAGTCGAATCCTAATTGGTTGTTTGTAATATATGTAATATCTGAACCATACGCAATTTGACGTTCTAGCTGTGAAGAGTTATTAAGAACAGTGCCGACAGTCAAACCTAAGAACTCATGGACCTGCCCCATCTGATCCGCATCACGCTGAGCTAAATAATCATTTACTGTAACGACATGAACACCCTTACCAGTCAAAGCGTTTAGGTATGCTGGCATTGTAGAAACTAATGTCTTACCTTGTCCAGTAGCTAATTCACCGATTCTTCCTTGGTGTAACACAATACCACAGATCACCTGTTCAATGTATGGGAACATGCCTAAAACACGACGGTCTGCTTCACGAACAACCGCAAATGCTTCAGGTAAGATCTTGTCTAAACTCTCCCCGTTGTTGATTCTATCTTTAAATTCTACAGTCTTAGCCTTTAATGCCTCGTCTGTTAATGTTTCCATTTCTTTTCCTAGTTTCTCAATCTTCTTTAAGATTGGCTGTAGTTTCTTGATTTCCTTTTCACTCTTAGTTTTAAATAATTTCATAAATTTAGTCCTTTCTAGTATAAATCTTAGGTTTTTAACCTAAATCTCCTTTTTCTTTATATAAATATTATATCATAGGTAATCAATAAATTCAATATAATACACTAATTTTGTTGCAAATAAAAAGAGCCAAATTGTATTGGCTCTAAGAAAAGTGTGCGTGAAGCACTTAGAAAAAAGAGATGGTATTATGGAATACCTGAGAAAACAAGAACACTTTTAGAAGTGTTTTGCAAATTGTAAATATGGTTTTTGTTTACCACTTGTAACTCTTTGCTACTATCATTTTATATCCGAAGAATCGAAATAGCAAGTATAACAAAAAAAGCCAAGAATTACTCTTGGCTATTTTTTTAATGGCAACTGATAAACTGCAGAAAGAATTCTTGATAATTCTTTTTTGAATTTCTCTTTTTCTTCTTTTTGCATCTGGGTATAAGAGCTAACATGGTATAGTTCTAACAGCATATTGAAACGCTCTTCGTAAATACCTTTAAACTCATCGAAGGAGATCGATTTCATTAGCGTTCTGTAGTTAGGATTTTTGATCATTAGATCATCAAATCCCTTCCCATACTCTTCTCTCCATGTTAATACAAAAGGTTCAAGATCTAATGCTTTTAATGCCTCTGATAGTGCGGATAACTGCTTATAAACAGAACTATTTTGTAAGATGTCCGCATCAAACATTAAATAAGCCTTTTTCTTATTCCCCTTGATAGCCTTTAACATTGGAATGATAGAGTTCCAAGAGCTTACTCCAGATACATAGATTGCAATGTTACCAGCTTTTGCAATCGCCTCAGCTTTAAAGCGACCTTCCGTGATACAAATGGAACTTTTATCCGACATGGATTTTGGATAAATAATTCCGCCTGGAGATCCTGGTGTAGCTCCACCATAGATTCCCTTTTCACCACACAGAGAAGCCGAAGAGAACCAAGTATATCGTGGAGCATTTTCACGCTTTTTGTATGCTCTAATTTGAATTCCGATACACTTTCCGTTTTCATCTTTTGCCATAATAGCAATACCAGGTCGACCTGTAAACTTTACTCGTTTGTCGTTCAGGTCCATGTAAAATCCTGGCACAAGTGGCATTTGATTTAAAATTCTATTAAGCAGATCATTTGTTTTGAACTGTTCTTTTTCTTCTTTTGATAATTCTTCAAATCTCTTTTTAAAAGATTCGTATGCAAATCTATCACGAATGAATTTGAACATCGTTCTTACAAATAAGCTGCCATGATCACTTCCCTCTGCTAGAGGAAAAGTAAAATAGTTTTTTAAATCAGATTCGCTGAGTCCACGTTCGTTTAACAAGTGGCATCTATCTTGGTTTGATAGTCCAGCCACAATTGCCATAGCAGAGTAAACAACGTGGATGACATCTGCGTCAGCTTTTGGTGCCTCTGGTTGATTCAAAACAACGTTATCCTGAGATTTTACGGCATCAAGATTAACCTTAACGGCATTCTTACTCTTGTATTCTTCTTTTGAGATATATCCCATACGATAACACAAGTGATAAACTGCATCGTTAAAGCCTTTAATTCCGTAGAAACGCATTTCGAAGTCAATTGTTGACTTTCCAAATCCATCTGTAAAGCAATACCACATAGCCTTGCTAGGTGTTATTACAAACGAACCTGGAGTATCATCTGCGTGGAATGGACAAAGAGCATAGGCGTTCTGTCCTCTCTTTGATGAGACTGCTAAAATGGCGTCCTTTGAAAAGTCGACCATCTTTTTATTGTGGTCAAAGATTGGTGTTAATCCAAACTTGTTTATGGCAACAGACTTTTTATCTGAAGATTTTTCTATCTCTTGAAAAATTTCATCTGCTGTCATGTGTGGATAACGCTTACTGGCTGTAGCCACAACCCATTGTATAGGAGCCTTCTTAGCGATCGTCATTAGTTCGCCAAGTTTCCCCTTTTCCCATTTCTTCATTTTTTATTTTCCTCCTTTTTTATATAAGTATATATCACTTATTCGATCTCCATGTCATCAAATAATTTACTTATATAATATGACATAAAGCCCCAAAATAAAAAAGAGGTTGTAATAACCTCATTTTTATTTAGATAATCTTTGGAAATACTTGTTCGGCTTTTGCAGTAATGATACGCCAAACCTTTTCAGCACTCTTTTCAAATGCTTGTAGGAATCTAGCCTCATTATGTACTGCTTTCTTGTTTTTAGACTCACATAACAAAGTATATTTTCCTGTTGTTACATCATAACTGTATAGAGCATATTTCATTTTATTTTCCCCCATTTTCTTTTAATTCTTTTTCGATCTCTCGAATTGCTTCTAAGAACTCAATTTTTGATGTTACCTTTCTTTGCGTTGCAAACGCTTCTACTTCGGATCGAAGTGCAACATGGCGTAATACACAAGCATTGATAAAGCAAACATCTGCATACTTCATTTGGGTTGCAGAAAGACGGATTGTTAAATCATATCCAATCGCCTTTGAACCCCATACTACAATTTTATTCTTTTCTTTTACAACTGTCTTAACAGCTGTGTAACCTTCATCACGAAGGTATCCTTCAGTCATCGTGACTTTCATTTAATTTTCCTCCTTTTCATACAATGCCTTTGTTTCTTCCGTCATATAATAACGGTTTTTCTTTGAATAATTTGACTCCAGAACAATTGCGTCATCTAGTATTTCTACTACATGGCATTTTAGCTTCAGTCCTTCAGCATGGAAATAACCATGTTTGGACAATAGTTTGCCTGCATTGTAGATGAATCTGTCGCCAATCTTACAATTGATAAGCATTTGCCACCTCTTCAATTGGTAAGATCTTGTCCTTGTATTTGGCAACATTTACACCCCTTACAGTTGTAAGTAATCCATAGTCATCAGAGTTCTCGATGATTTCAGCATCTTTTTCTGATACTTCGCAGAATGTCAGACCAAAAGTGTCGATGATTTCAATATCTGACGCATTGTTATATTCGCACTCTTCGTCTTCAGTGATGATGTTGCAAATATGATCAACCATCATATCCATCACTGCTTTTGGATCTGTCCCAGTCATTCCAGCTTTAAAGCCTTCTATTTGTAGATCATAAACTGCAAAAAACTTCTTTTTCATCTGATTTTCCTCCTTAGCCCTCTTTGGCTTATAATTTTCCATACATCAGATTTGTCATTACTATTTTGCCATATTTTACAAACAAAAAAAGTATATAAAGAAAAGAGGACTATGTTTATAGCCCTCCTGTTATTTCTAATTTTATTAGAATGGTAAATCGTCAGCACCCAAGTTTAAACCGTAATCTGGCGTAGGCTGCATTTGAGCTGGCTGGATTTCTGGTGCTACCTGAGCTGGTTGTTGATACATTGGTTGTGCCTGTGGCACTGGCTGTTGCTGAGCAACTGGCTGTTGATACATTGGCTGTGGTACTGGAGCCTGATATACTGGCTGTTGGTACATTGGTTGAGCCTGTTGTACTGGTTGCTGTTGAACAGTTGGCTGTTGATATTGCTGTTGAGCTGCGTATGGATCATACTGTTGTTGAGCTGGAGCCTGGGAAGCTGCCTTATACTTCTGATTAACTTCCTTGCTTTCTACAAATTCTTGTGATTCAACAATAACTTCTGTAACATATACAGTGTTGTTTGTCTTTTCATCTACATAACTTCTAGTATGTAAGTGTCCTACGATTGCCATCTTGACACCCTTTGCTAGTGATTGGGCAGCGAATTCTGCCATCTTATCAAAGCATACGCAACTGATAAAGTCGGCTGAACGTTCTTGACCCTTTTGCTGTGGACGGTCAACTGCGAGTGTATAGTTACAAACTTTCTTCTGGTTTGCTGAAACACGTAACTGTGGATCACGAGATAAACGTCCTACTAAAATAACCTTGTTCATGAATTTCTCCTTTAATAGACCTTTCTATTTATACTTATATGTTACCATAACAGTATATATGTGTCAATCAGAAAATAAAAAAGCGTACAAAATGTACGCTCTTTTTTAATTCGCTAGCCAGTTATCTCCTGTGTTGTAGTCAATCTCAACTCCAGGCTGTACGTTGTAACAGAAGACGTTAAACATAACAGATTCTCCACTATCTTCTAATGACATTGCTTCCATTAAAACGCCTCTAGCAACAAGCTCGTCTCCTACAAAAATAGGTGTTACTCTGTAAGCAACATGAGCTTGGCTATTGGATTTCAAGTATCCAGCAATTAGATTTTCGAATGGTAGCATTCCATCTACATTGAGATATCTTGTTCCAGTAATCAAGTTTTTTGGATTTGCATTTTCTCCTGTTAATTGATAGCCGATCAGATGACAACGGTTATAAAGGTACTTTCCGTTTACGAAATCGTACTTACCAATTTTCCATCCTGTTGGCTTAACATCCTTAATGGAACCTCTCGGCTCTGTAGGCATAATGTCCTTACTGATGACAGCAAACGTTTCTGTACATCTTCCAAGTTGATCCAAATCACCATACGTTGCATAGCTTGTGTATGTCTTAGGGACCATGTAATCTGGATAAAAATAAGGCTTGTTATCATTTACGACAGTATACGCTTCTCCACTATAAGCTGGTAACGCATTGTAATCGAATGCAGTACTTTCTTGTGTAGTTTCAGAATTGACTTCTGGACTTTCGTTTGAAGTTTCCTGCTTATTTTCGACCTCTTTTTTGTCTACCTGCTTTTCTGCCTGCTTTTGATTGTCAAAAGGCGTTAATCTTGGTACGCTATCGTCCTTTTGCGTAGAGACAATCTTCCCGATCAACAAAAATAATGGGACCAATGCAATCAATAAATTTCTTCTATTTCTTCTTCTCATTTAATTTTCCTCTCTTTTAAACACCAGTTTTTTAACGGTACAATCGAAGCTATGGAATGGCACAACTTCTTCTTCGTAGAAACAAAACTTGTTACTAGGCAAAACCACACGCTTATCTGATGGTAGTTTTTCATCAACACAATATAGTATTACATCAGAACAATTTTCAATGTATTTCTTGTAATCTTCTGTTAGATCAATCAAAAATACATCATTTTCTTCTAGTTGATCCGATGCAGATACTATAATTTTTGTTTTTTGGTTAGGTTTAATGTCTAAGATTGTAAAAAATAATTTACTTTTAACTGCGAAGCAGAGTCTTTCATCTACTTTTCTATCTTCTAACATTTTTTGGATCAGTTTCTTATCAAAAATAATTTCTCGATTATTAAATGAGTATCCACCGACCTTATCACAGAAAGCAATCATCTTCATACATTCTTCTCCATTTCCTTTACCTTTTCTACAATAAACTTTGCGGCTGCTTCTGGGCTTAAAACTTCTAATATCGTAATATTAGCTAGTTTTTCTGCACCAACGAAATCCATTTCATCAGCAAGTAATCTTCTTCTTGCTTCATCTGGATCGTCGCCACGCTTCTTGAGGCGTTCTGATAGCGTTTCTGGGCGAACTTTGATATAGACGACAAGAATATCATCTCGGCTATTTCTCATCGCTAGAACGCTTCTGACGCCATCTGGAGTAAGGACTATGCACTTATCACCAGACTCGTTATAACTTTCAAGCTTACTTCCATAATACCAACGACCAAATTTTGTATTGAAATAAGTATACTCAGCATATTTTCTCGCTTTGGCATTTGTTAGAAACTCTGCTACGTCAATAAAGTTATAATCTACACCGTTCTTTTCGCCTTCACGCATTGGGCGTGTGGTGTCGGTGATAATGCGATCGTAACCGAGTTTCTCTAAATGCTTTGCTATGCTAGTTTTACCACTAGCCGTTTTTCCAATTAAGACAATTTTCATTTTATTTCCCTCCTTTACCAGTTGCCCTTCTTGATCGAAAGCTTTTCACGTTGACGTGAATACTCTTTCTTGCTATGGAACACAGCAGAACGAGTTGTTCTCGTTCTTGGTCTTGTGTGTCTAATAGCATCTAAGAGTATTTGCTTTGATGCTTCAACATATTTTCTCTTCATATCATTTTCCTCCTTTGGCTTCTTTGCCCCATGTCATCATATAAAGAACAATTCTATTATGCTAGGACGAAAGCAAAAAGAAAAGCCGCTATCATTGGCGGCTTCTCTCTTTTTAGAAATCTCCCATTGGAATATCTGTTGGATAATAACTATCTACTGGAATATCCTGGAAGTTTGCAGGGGTCTGAACCTGTTGGTACATTGGCTGTTGCTGTACTGGAGCGTACTGCTGAACCTGTTGTGCCATTGGTTGCTGGTATCCCTGGACTGGCTGCTGGTACATTGGCTGAGCCTGAATCGGCTGTTGGTAAGCTGGCTGTTGTTGAACAGCTACTTGTGCCTGTGTTACTTGTGCCTGATACGCTGGTTGCTGCTGTTTTTGTTTTGCTTCCATACGATTTTGACGATCCAAGTCATCTGCGATTTGGAACTGCTTAGCTGCTAACATATCCTCAAATCGACGCATGTGAGTCTCCATATTGTGAAGACATTCAAACCACGCTGCAGCAGAAAGCTTAAAGCTGTTTGAGCAATCATCCTGCTTGTCTGAACGCATTACATTAAGTGTTCCTGACTCGGTTTTAACGACTTTCGCCTTGTAGCTCTTTACGTCAATTTGAACTGGGTATCTGTTTCCGATTGTCCATGTGATTTCCAGTTCATTTACAGGATAGTAACCACCTACGTTTTCTCCATGGATTAAAGGTCTTGGTCCAGAAGAGAAGATTGTGGAAACGCCAAGCTGCAATTCTTCAGGAGCAATTTCTGTTTCCAACAGGTTATTGTTAGCCATGTAAATTGCCTCGTCAATCGCTGCGATTAGCTCGCCATTAGCTGGGAACTTCGCAATGTTCTTAGCTAAGAATTCTCTTTGCTTTGCTAGAACATTTGCTCCACCATCTTCCTTGATAACTTCAAGAGGTGTTTTTCCTTTTAAGTTTCCAAGTTGGAATGTTTTGCTAGTTGCGAGCTTTCCGATCTGCTGATTAGCCTGTTGCTTTTGTGGCATAGGCTTTCCTAACATCATCGCTGTAATGCATCTAGTGCCAAACAATACATTGTCAATTACACTAGCAGTAGCCTTTTGTAATTGGTACATTTGTTTAGCAAAAGGTAGCGTTAGCATTGCTTCTGCATTCATTGCAGCTCGTGACGCCTCGATCACACCAAAAACTTCCTTTACTCTAAGGTTAGCTTTTGAGTTATGAGAAACTCCATTCTTTTTGCTAATAATTGCAAAGATGAATCGTGAAAATTTCTCATCATAAATCTTGTAAGGTGATCCCACCTTTTCCGTGTCGATAGGCGTTAAGTGCCCTTCGACAGATAATGTTTGAGATGTCGTCTTTGCAGCAAAGACTTCTCTCGGATAGTTATTCTCTGCCATTTTTATTTTCCTCCTTTGGCTTTTATAGCTCTACCTAATTATTCTCCAGATAATCAAATAAAGTCACATTTATTATGTCTTATATTAGAAGAAAAAAAAGAGAGGATTTCTCTCTTTAATCTAATGAATCTTCATCATTTTTGTGGATATTGAGATAAATTCGTAATAAAAATAATGCAAATAAACCGATCAAAATATATCTTAGTATGCTTGGAATAATATTTGCATAAGATAAAATAACAAAAATGAAAAATACGACAATCATTAGAATGTACATCTTCATTCCGTTCCCACCACTCATATTACCAAATGCCTTCTTGCTTAATTTCTTCATCTTTTTCTCCTTTTTTGTATTATGCCATTTCTTTTACAAAATTAGAAAAGAAAAAGACTGCATACAGCAGTCTCTCTCTTTTTTTAACACTCAATAAGCTCGTTAATGTATCCACGATCCTCTGTGCGAACACAACGGACCTCAACAACTTCACGTTTAGCATTTGCAAACTTAAATGATGTAATGTTGTAATCAACTACTGCTGATAACATGTAATCATAGCCGTCTAGCTTTTCGTCTAAGTTATCGATATAGATAGTACGAGCAACGTGTCCAGCTCGGCAATACAATGCTCCCTTCTTGCCAACAAGCATAACTTCGCATGTGTTTTCACGCTTGATAGAACGTACAATATCCATGTCGCTCTTCTGTGTGAATGAATTGCAACGAATGCGTTCATCTCCATGTCTGAAAGTGAAAACAGTGACAAGTTCCCCTTCTCCAGCTGTTGGGATACGGTATCCACTGTCTAACATTTCGCCTTCTCCATCACGAACGCCCTTGAAGATTAACTTGAAGATATTATCTTCACCATCTTCTGTTCTAAAATCCTCTGTTGCGATAAGAGAATTTAGCTGATGATCATTTACACGAACATAGTCGAAGTTATATTCTCCATCTTCATATAACGCAAGCATTGCAACGTCAGAAAGAGTAAATGTAACATTCTCTGTCTTCTCATCCTTAGTGATAGAGTCGCCGATCTCAACTGTGAGCTTCAATAGGCTTAATGAAGAATTGATATCCTCGATATCAGTCTTAATCTTCTCTACCTTGATGATCTTACTATCGTAACCAATGTTGTCAAAATGATCTCTTGTTAAATCATAATTGTACAGATTACCATTTGTGGACAGTAAGAATAATGATGCCGCTCCAAAAGCTACGATTTCCTTAAAGCGTAGTGAACCGATGATCTTTTCACCTAATACTACCAAGGAACCATCTTCATCAAGATATGCATCATCTGATGTTAATAATGGGGCACGTAGATCTGGATTGTTAGTGTTGTTGTATCCTTCGTAGGAAATCGTTGGGTTTCCGTAATTAGTTACAACGATAGCCCCAGCTTCATTGGAAAGATGCATTACATCTCCCTCTACCTTATCCAATGTTAGGTAGTCACGACTTAGCTGGTCAAACCATTCTGTGCCGATTCGTAGTTCCATTCTTTTCTTAATTCCGTTTTGAATTGTTGTTGTCATAAAATAATTTTCCTCCTATGCCCTCTCTTTTTGGGGCTCGCCATACTGGCGTCTTATTGTCTTCCTTATTTTTTGAGCAATGTTTTTCATCATCACCCTTTCTTCTCCATTTCTCATCAAATAATTAGACAATATTATCTTGTTAGAAAAAGAGAACAAAAAAAAGACGGATAAATTCCGTCTCTTTTTATATTTTAGCTAACGCTTCTTCAATTTCTTGAAGGAATCGATTGTATGTTGGATTTTCAATTGTTCCGAAAGCAATTTCCTGTCCGTATAAGGATAGGCTATCACGAGCACGTGTAATCATTACGAATAATAAGCGTCGTAATTCTTCAGCTTTTCTCACTGATAACTTGTCTTTTTCGAAACCTGAAACAGAACCAAACACGTGTTTCCACTCTAGTCCTTTTGATGAGTGTACTGTAATAAGCATTACACCATGACCCAAGACAGAACGCTTGAACATCATGTTATCTCCAAAAGATAAGAAATTTGAAACATAATACATGATTTCATCTGCATCCATATCATTGAACTTTTCAGAAAAATTCAACACTGCTTCATCGCCATGTGCAACATCCTGGATAAACTCCATGATCATAAGCTTCTTCGCAGCTGGATCTACAGCTTTGATTGTATTCACTTTATTTACCACTTCGTTTACATAGGTGGACATAATTTCTGGTCCAGCCTCAATAATATCTCCATCAAATAAGGCATTTGCTACTTCTAGCATGTCCATATTTGCAGAAGCTGCATCTGGTTTAGAAATTTCACGAATGAATCTTAACATCGCTATTACACGATGATTTTCAATCAATAGCTCTGGGAAACCAAACTTAGATGGGATTCCAAATGCTGTTAAGCGATCCGCAACGCTCTTTAACTCTCCCTTTGAGAAAGCTAAGAAAGCGATGTTGTCAGGATCTTCACCAGCATCAATAAGAGCCTTGATATCACGAGCAATCGTATCGATTTCTCCTTTTTCAAGATTCTTTCCCATGTTTAACTTTGATGGTTTCTGATCGTACTTTCGCTTAAACTTCTGAACCGTTGGCATCATGCCTGGTTCACGAGATGCTACAAGAGTCTTATCAATCTTGTTTTTATTTCTATCAATAATGATGTTTGCTAACTTGATTACGTTTTCAATACATCTGTAGTTGATATCCATAAATACATCGTGAATATCAAGCGTAAGCTTATTTCCATCTTCGTCTTTCTTGTATAAGTAATCTCCTAAATTGATTAAGAAATCTGGAGAAGTATTCATTAACGATTCGTAAATCGCTTGTGAATCATCTCCCACAACAAGTAAAGACTCAAATGACTTCATATTGATCAAATGATTTAATAACTTCATCTGATCTTCTGAAGTATCCTGTGCCTCATCAACAATGATGTGAGCGAAGCAGAAATTGTCATCCAAAAATGTCGGATTGTCATCTAAAATCTTTAATGCTAATACGATCATTTCGTCGAAAGTGATTACTGGAGCTTGGAACTCATTATCGAATCCCTTCTTCATAGAATCATATTCTGGATACATCGCAATGATCTTCAAAGCAATGTTTGATGGCAAGTCTACCTTTCGATCCGTCAAAAGTTCTGATACGTCATTGTAGGTAATATCAGATAATGTTCTTCCTTCCACGATGAGTCTTGAAACTCGATGTAGAATCATAGACATGATGTCTAATGCTCCAGTAGTACCATAACCTGAGCTTGTATAGTTTTGGAAATGAACTCCAGTCCATTCTACAATTTCATGACGGCGAATCAGAGCATCACACATTGCTCTATCTTGTACCTCGTCAATAACTGACGGAATATGTCGATATCCTAATGTGTGCCACATCTTCTTAATAATTTCAAACTCGAAAGCATGGAAAGTTGTAGCGGTTAAACCACAAACAGGCTTTCCAACCATCTTGTTTACACGAGCAGCCATTTCTGCCGCACCATTCTTAGAGAATGTACTTAGGAAGATTTCTTCAGGTTTAGCACCGACATCTTCTAAAAGATACTTAACTCTAGCACTAATAACCTGTGTCTTCCCTGTTCCTGCACCTGCTACAACTCTATTGTAAGGATGCGTTGTATTGATGGCTTCTAATTGCCCATTGTTAAACTTAATCTCCATTTAATTTTCCTCCTAGCCATTTCGGCTTATTCTTCATCTTTGATTGTGATAGGAGCCTTTTTGTATTTGCAAATATTGAAGAACTCGCAAAACTTGCAGTTATCTTCTAATTGCTCTTCTTCTCCTACTCCATCAATAAACTTTTGAATGATCGGAGCCATGTAACTATCGATTTCGGCAGTGTTTCCCATGTAATCTCCTTCGAGACTTACAATGTTTCCACTTCCAAAGAATGATTGCTCATTCAAGTTCCATGTTTGGGTATCAGTATCTTTCTTTAAAAAATAGAAAGACGCTGTGATATTTTTGAACCCCATTTGGCGACCATACAAAATTGTTGCATACAATTGAAGATCTCTCTTCATTGCATTTTTGTTTCCTTTTTTTGTTACATTTGGAGCCCCTGTCTTATAGTAAACAAATTCCACACGGTCTTCACCATCTAAGCCTTTAGAGACAAATGCCGCATGTGGAGCTACCATAATTGGCTTTAGCTGATCAGATACTGAGACAAGTCGTTTTGCGAAAAAAGATGGAACACGATGTTCGTCTCTTAAATATCGCATAACTTTTCTCCAGTCTGATAATAAAACCTGCATTTTCTGCTGTGGGTTTAAAAAGCCAGCCTCAATATAACGGGAATTCATGTATTCCATGATATTCCGATCTTCTCTTTCGTTATATCGAAGTGCTTGCTGAATCGTGTCCGCACAAATTTCAGCACGCTTATAAAAGGTACCAGTTGGGACTGATGACTTAATAGAGTCACCAAGAACGCCCTTAAACGTTCTACGCTTTTTGCAAGCTCCATATTCTGACAATGAACTTAATCTGTCATAATCTATATTTTGGTTTTGATTACACATTTTTATTTTCCTCCTAATTACTTGAATACGATCAACTTCTTTAGGCATGATGCACTTTCGTTGTAGACAATGATTTCATCATTTCTAAATCCTACACCGCCACCTGCATGATACCATGTTGAATCGTATCCTTTTTCTTTGAACATTTGCAATAACTCGGCTGTTTTTTCTGGAGCCCCACCGATGCACCCATTTGGTTCGTATGTGTTACCTGTAGCAACACGATAAACTCCCATAATGGAAATCTTGCCATCAATACCTCTGTCTCTTGAATATGTGCTTGAGCAATATCCAGCAGACTTGAGAGGATTGTTAGCAAAATACGAACCATTACCAAATGCCTTACCACAAATACGTGCGTTAGGATTTAATAATAGCCCCATCTTAATGATACTAACCCAGTTGCAGTTTGCAGAACCGTGGAACAGATCATGCTCAACACTGTTGAACATTCCGTTTTTAAGGTATTCTTCATAACGAACAACTTGATCATGTGGTGTGATGTCATATACTTCAACGACATCAATTTTCCCAGAAAGCTTGTACTCTTCGATAGTCTTTTCCATCTCTTCAGGTGTTTCCTTTCGTACAGAAACATTTCCGAATGGGCTCTCAAATTTTTCTGTCTTGCTATGTGTTTGTGAAGCTAACGCTTCCATAGAAGACACAATCTTGTTTACCCAATCTAGTTTTGCTTCCATCTGTTTGAACAACTCTTCTTCTGTAAGAGGAATCGTTGGAACATGGAAATCCTTGATCTGGAAATTCTTACCGACCTTTGGTGCTGCGATAGCAATAAAGTCATCAATACATCCATTGAACAGTGTTGCGTCCGTTAGATTGCACATTTTGTTGTACAACTTACGTGCAGACGTTACTTGTCGGCGTGTATATGGTGATGATGAAGAATAAAAATTCATTTCAAAACCACTTTCCGTCAATGTTTCCTTCGCAACCTGAATCAACCATCTGTAAAGCGTTACAGCTTCATCATCAGATGTTTCTTCGACTGTTGGCTTTTTGAAGAATGCAGAAATCTTTGATTCATCTTCATCCTGCTTTAATTCTTCAGTATAATCCTTAAACCCAGCGGCAAGTTTTTGGTAATATCTTAACCAATAAAGTTGCGATGGCTGAGCTTTATGAACTGTACCGTCTTCAAGTCGATCCAATCCTTTTTTACCAATAATACCAGACACGGCACCAATATTTAGTGTGCGTGGTCCCATATTATTTGGGTTTAGGTTGTAACGAGAACGCAAATTGGTTTCGGCATCAACGTGTCTTAGCAATTTTTGTTCGTACAGGCTCTTCGCTAATCTGAAAGTATCAGCAGTAATACGAATAACGACATTATCGTCTTCCTCATTTTTGACTCTTTCGTAGATTTCTACATGAGCCTCCTTGGTTCCATCTTCGCTTTTAAGATGAATTGAGTTTGGAACTGGAAAACCATCTGCGAATAATGTTTCCGCAACTTTTTTCCACAATTCTCCTTCTTCATTGATCCCCATTGGGAAATCCAATGAGTAAACCTGTAAAGGTGTTTCCATCGTAACTTTCATTTTATTTTCCTCCTTAATTTACGATATTTTATATATAAAATTCATTCAATGTTTTATTTCTTCCTTTAATTTTCTCCATAACATCAAATAAATACACGTATATTTTGCCATAAGTAGAAAATAAAAAAAGAGGGGATAACCCTCTCTTTCTTTACTACTTGTAAAAATTGTAATGTGTTCTTGCAAAGTAGCGACTTGCTACATAAGCAGAAAATGAGATTAAAGCCATGAAGCATAAAAATGTTGTCATGGTTTCTCCAATACTAGCAAAAACACATGCTGCAAACAAAATTGCAACACCAACCAATACGAACTTCAAAGCCAATACAATTAGTTTCATTTTATTCTCTCCCTTACTCAACGTTGTACTGTGCAATAGCATAGTACGTTTTTCCTTCATCAAGAGTTCTGATGAGATCTGGCAATGATAATGCTTCGTTTTCAAATAGGAACAAATCTCTTGATTCGTCCATTGTGAACTTGAACTTTCTGCGTAAATCCATGTATTCGATCAGATTTTTACTAGAAAATTCTTCTAGGGAAACCTTTTTCATTTCCTTTAAAATTTTTAAGAATTCTTTATAATTTTTCTTAAAATAAAGATTCTTATCATTCACAACGAATCCACCGTCTTCTGTACCAGAAATGCCATCTGACTTGATAAGGTTTTCGACAAAAAACTTCTTATCATCTCCCTCCTCCAATTCACAAAAAGCATCGTGAAACGGTAGGAAATTATCAACATCTTCTGTTGGCATTACCTCTGCGTTCTTCTCTGATGAAACTAAAACAACTGAAAAAAATACTGACATTTTAATTTTCCTCCTTTTAGCCATTTTGGCTTTTTAAAATGTATAACTTTAATATCTGTTCTCCATAACATCAAATTAAAGTCATATTTATTATGTCTGAAATATAAAAAGAAAAAAGGGAGAATACTCCCCCCTCTTCCTACTTACGCATTTCTACGCTTGAACATAGCAACACAAGCAAAGATAATCACTACAGTCGAAAGTGTAGGTCTTGTCTTTGTCATTGATAATACAAAACTTGCCAAGATAAAAATGGCAATTAGGCATACAGCCCATACTATCAAGGTGTCTCTTTTCATTTCTTCACCCCCTCTCAAGAAGGTTTACTAATTCATGCTTAAACTTTAATTGTGAAGTATTTTGATGCAACATAAGCTGCGAAAATCAACACTACTACAAAACATAGGAATATTGTAGTGTTTTCACCAATTGCAACAAATGCAATCGCTCCAAGCAACACAAATACTCCCGCTAAAATAAAGTTGTAAGCATATTTTAATAACTTTAACATTTAATTTTCTCCCTTTTTATAATTTGAATACATCATTGATAATATTGTCAATATTATCCCAATACGGTAATGTGCAATCATAGTCTCCACAATGAACGTATCTATAAACGCAATCCTTAACCTTGTTAATGCAATCTTCGTGGTTTATATCTATTTCTCGATCTTCCAATCTTTCCAGAAAATCATTGTAGACATATTGACTCCACAAAATTCTGTACAACATGTCACGCTTCTCACTATTAACAGAATTCAAAAGCTTTTCCGCCATTTCTTCCGTGAGTGAGTCTAACCCCTCTTTAATCTCTTCAAATAATTTCTTGTTCATTTTTAATTTTCCTCCTTAGCTTTATCAGCTCTTTTATATAAAACTTTAACCAATAACATTCTCCACAACATCAGATTAAAGTATATATATTGTGTTATAAAGGATGAATTAAAAAAAGAGGGTTTACCCTCTTCTTTTTTGTTTTTGTTACCAGGCAAAACAAATCTTAAAATCGTTATCTAACAATTTGCAATCTTCACGAAGAATGATTTCTACATTTTTATTGCTCGGCTTTATAGCATTCAAAATAAAGTTCCCAAAATTTTCTGAGAATTTACTTTCTTCAACGCTTGCAAGCTCTTTGAATTCATCAGGTGCATCTACAACAACGTTGTCAGATTCAAATTCTGCAATGTATAAATTGTCTAGCTTTACACTATAGTGATGACCAGCAACATTTTCGACGCAGTATTCGTTTGCGTGCATTATGAAGGATACATTGCCAGCATTGATTCTGATTGCTTCAATCTCTAATAACTCTTCAAGATTTTTTGCTGATATTAGTTCTAGTTCTAAATTCATTTTTAATTTTCCTCCTGGGCTTTCGAAGCCTCTCTTTTATAGCGAATTTTGTAGAGAATATCTCCCTTGAGGGTACGTCCTC
>ERZ773061.215-NODE-215-length-25322-cov-2.932956_pt1 | contig 25322 bp, 30 predicted proteins | sample MGYA00580627_ERZ773061 | MGnify/ENA primary metagenome ERZ773061 (study PRJEB29015, sample SAMEA2738119) | human oral metagenome | biome: human oral; feature: human-associated habitat; material: saliva | place: China | collected 2223 ...
GGAGTTCGAAGAACTCTATTTTTATTTTTAAAATTTAAAATTTAGAACTTGTTCTGTAATTTTAGGTTTTAAAAATTAAAATAAGGAGCGTAGCGATATTTTTTTATTTTTAAGAGTGGCCGCGTGTACCCTAGTACACGCCTCTACATACCTACTACCATCTTTGCATACCCCGCCGCATCTTTCACCATTCTCTCGCAATGCCCATAACCCTCATCCACCACTAATTTCACATCTGGATACATTTTCGGAATTTTTCTTTTTGCCAATCTCAAATCTGAATCTTTTTCACCATAAGAAAATACGCAAGACTTTTGCATTTCAGCATCCATTTTCGGCAACCGCACATTCGAACAATCTCGCACAATATTTTCTATACTCAGAGGGTCCATCTTCAAGAATCTATCCGCCATCACCACCCCAGCTTGACCTCCAAACATCTTGGACATTTTCCTTACCGCAAGTTTGGGATTTTTCAGCCCCTTTTTCTGCTTCGCCAGCATTATTTTCGTCATTAAAAACCCGCCCAATCTCGAGTTTTCATAAAAACTTACACCCTCGAAAAATAGTCGCCTAAACCTAATTTCACCGCGATTTAGCATCTCAAATAGCACCACTCCGCCCAGCGACGCCGCAAAGCCCAAATCTATCTTAGTTACGCCATGCTCTAATAGATATTGCGTTAAAATCCGTGCCTCCTCCGCCGCACTAACATACACTTCGTTCATCACCTCACCATGCCCAGACAAATCCGGTATAATGAATCGATATTCATTGGCTTCTTTCAGAATGTTTTCCACCAAAAAAGTCTTCATCGACTCACTCGAAGCCAACATTGGATGTATTAAAAGCATTACCTTTGATTTTTCTGGATACAAATCGTGTATCACCATAAAACACTTCCTCCCTGAAGAGAAAAAAGCTCCGACCTTGACGATCGGAGCTACGCTTGCTTCACAAAAGGGTGCCATTTTTGTTAGTCAAGCCACATGATAAAGACCCTCTCGGATCGCCAAAAATCACACTTATCATAAATCTCTCTCCCAAAATTTATTCAATAATGGCATCCTTGAATCTATATTAGCACAAACAAAATAAAATGTAACAAAAATCTGAAAAATTCCTGAAAAATCTTCTAAAAAAAAGTTATTAAAAAAACACACAAACTCTATCTTACCATAAACATTATCAAAATCAATAAACTTTTTACATTTTTCCCACCAAAAGTTATAATAAATCTATGGAAAATTCTACACCTCAAAATACTCAGTCCCCTAACAAAAAACGCGCTCAGCTCGCCTCTTTAATCGTTCTTGCTATTCTTGCAATTCTTTCAACCGTTGCTGTAATTGTGATGCCGCTTATGAATAAAAACTCCTCAGACAAGTCAGCCGAATCAAGCCTAAATGAATCCACCGAATCCACTCAGACCGAGAATACCAATCAATCAACTTCAAAACAATCCCAAGGAACCGAATTCGCCTTTAATCACGAATCCGACATCGATCTTGGTAGTAACAAATCAAATATTTATATTTTCTGGGGTGACGGTTGCCCACATTGTAAAGCTCTCGCCAAATTCATTTCCAAACTACCAGCTGAAACCAAAAATAAAGTTAATATCTATTCTTTCGAAGTTTGGGGTGACAAGGATAATAAAACCCTCATGAAGAATTTCGGTAAATTCCTGAATCAAGACGTGCGAGGTGTACCATTTATGGTAATCGGTGATAAGATTTTCGACGGATATAGTTCTGGCGATACTAAAACCGACCAGCAAATTCTCGATGCCATCAACACTATCATCAAGAACCAGGGAAGCACTGATCAATACAAGCTCTACAAAAAGGCCTAATTTCACGAAGAGCATAAAAATAGAATATTTTACACAGAAAACTATTTCACGCTAACAGATTGTGATCTAGTACGTATTCCAAAATTTTACAATCTCTTTGAGTAAAATAACTCTGAATCAACGAACTTTCATCTGAATCACCTTTATGCTCAATGATAAACTTTTTCATATTTTTTAAGACATCCACTGGGTTCATCTTTAAACATTTGGCATCGAATTTAATTTCATCCCCATCGGGGTGAATTTCTTGCGCCTCTCCATATGGCTCCGCTATAAATATATGCGAAGTTTGCGTCTGATCTTTTACGACTCCAATCTTGCGTATATTCTTTATCATATAACCAGTTTCTTCATAAGCCTCACGTATAAAAGTCTGCTCCGGAGTCTCATTGTTTTCCTTACCACCTCCAGGTAACTTGTATTGACCGATCCGTTCTTTAAAGAAAACCAAAATATCACCGTCAGAAAATTGTATAACTCCTCGAGAAGCCTCTCTTGGCCAACAACCTACAAAATCATCAAGAAAAATATTTCCATAATCCTCATAAATAATATTATCGTTAATAACTTCATCTGTCACAGTATTAGTCTCATCTTTCTTATTCATATTATAAAGTGGTTTTATAACCCCATGTCCACCCCTAATTTAAACTTATTGAAGCTCCCATCAAGTCACATTACACTCATCATATACTATTTATCTTATTTTAGGTAGTTTCTTTATTGGAGTTATTACTTTTATGTTTATGCTTTTTCAAGTATAAACTTATAATTAAAAAACTTCTCATAGTAAGTATTTTTCTTAACCAAAAAGCCCCGCATTCCTGCGAGGCTCTTTTTTTTGGAGATTAATTGCGACTTACGATAACATTGGCATCGATATCCTTAAACAAATCATCGCGATTAAGGTTAAACTCGTACTCAACCAGAACATCGGTACCATCCTTGATGTAAGTCGGGATGTACCATAAAATCCGAGATGTAACTACCAGGCTGTGACTCGAGCCGGTCTCTCAGGTCTTCCACTCCTCTGATATTAAATTCAGAAACAAACCATTTGGAATGTTCTCGGGCGTGATCTATTTGGATCAGGGTCCTCTAGTGAGGCTAAGCAATAATCATTTCTGGCTGCCCGTCTCGCTTCTAATACGTCAGTTGTAGCATCCTTACTCGGTCCGATTACTTTCGTGGTAGAATCTTCTTTTGATATCTTCGTAATCACGTTTTCTTTTTAGTGACTCGCTTTCGTGTGACTCACTTCCGCCTTCCTCGGTAGTTTCCAGTCCAGAAAACCGCAGAGATGGAAAATCATCCTCACCATAGAGATCACCTGGGATAATACCGAGTAACATATCCTGTAGTAAATTATTCATCGAATTATTCATTATATACCTCCATCTTAATGTGCGCAGGGTAAAAGTAACCTAGTTAACTATATTCTATTTTTTTTAAAAAAATTGTCAATATTAGCATAATAACAATATCTACCTATTTTTATTGGCAATACTTATTGCCTTTTTGTTGCAAAGGTCCTGAACTTTAACGAACAGATTGACATAACCATTAAAATGTGGTAATATATCTCTGATACATTTTGATTTTTTGTTGCATGTTCACAAGAAAAGGGGGACAAAATGAGTACATTTTTTTATCAAACAATTGCAATTTTAGGTTTCACGGAACTACCGAGAATATGGCAGTGGATTATCGTTTTTATGGTAATCAATTCGGTCAGCGCAGCTATTCTGCGTAAGGCTCTAATTTCTGCCACCACTCGGGTTCACACAGTACGTCATGGCAAAGCCAATGGCAAAGCAGATTTCTTCCAAATCTGCGGAGTACAAAATTCCTCAATTAGTGCATTTAACTATATTTTAGATCATTTGCACGATGGTGACGGAGTTTACGCACTCTGTTACAGCAATTTCGGCTTTGATGTGCCGACCTACGTTACAGCTATGAGAAAGGCTGTTGTTCGGCGCAACAAGGAATTTAAACGCCTCAGCCGCACCACAATTGGTCACTCTATTAGCGTGGGCGACATCGTCATTCACAAAATGGAAAACAATTTCGATGCAACCTTCAGTCTGAACCCCTGCACCTATGGGTTTTTCCTTAAAGAGCCACTTCATACGTTGCTAAAATATGGCGGACCACTCCTATTGGCATCAAGATTTCTTTTAGGCTGGCTGGGATTTATTCCGATCATTCCCAATTTCGATCTGGAAAAAAGCAGTAGCTCTCTAGCGTTATTGATTGACCAATACCTGGCTCTCCGTAACAACACCAGAGACCTTGGCGATGATAATTTGCCAAGAAATTTAATCCTCTCTGAAAAAGATTATTTGCTAGATAACGAAGTAGTCCGCAAGACTTTCACCGGAGCGCACTATGCAATGACTAGCAATCCCCATGGAGACACTCGAAACACTTCTGATCTTCTGAAGGCTTATTATGATTTGTGTGGCTTCCGCCGTACGTTTCGGCCGATCACATTCGAGGTAGAAATTCCGGAGGATGAGAAAATTATTTCTTTCTATCACCACCACGGCGGTCCCAAAATAGCTAAACTTGATTGAAATTAGGTAAAAATAACTCAAATTAAAACTTAAACTCATACCTAATTTCAAACAAAGAGCCAAACCTGAATACCTAATTCAAAATCTAAAATTGCAAAATCCAGCGCAAATATTGCGCAAAAATTGGGGCGTGATGAACGCTCCTTTTTTATTTCTAAAAAAATTGGGGTACTCAGAAGCGCTCCTTTTTTATTTTCTAAAAAATAAACCCCTATTCCACGAATATACTTCTATGCTCTATGAAATTTTTTCCATATCTTTATTTCCAGAAACCTGTTGAAAAATCCGCCCCAACTTGCTATAATATTCCTATCTGTCTGGGCTCGGCTCACGCCAGCAGGTAGATGAATTTTAAAAGCTGGAGTAGTCTAGCGGCAATGACAAGAGACTGTAAATCTCTCGGGTTACACCTTCGTAGGTTCGAGTCCTACCTCCAGCACCAATCATGTTTATACATGACCCGCCGCCTTAGCTCAGTGGTAGAGCACTTCCATGGTAAGGAAGGGGTCTCGAGTTCAAATCTCGAAGGCGGCTCCATGAGGAGAAAATAACAAAATAAAACCCGCAGGGGTTTATTTTTTATTTTCGACGAATGGAGTAGCCGCGAAGCCAGGCGTGCTCCATGAAAAGAAATAAAAAAGAGGAGTTCGAAGAACTCTATTTTTATTTTTAAAATTTAAAATTTAGAACTTGTTCTATGTCGCTATTATCTACACTCGAATTAATTTCATCGTAATCTTCCTGCGTATAATATCCCGAAACTGGTTCACCATCATTACCATCATTACTGTAATCTGGGCCACTATCATACTCATCTATAGCTCGGGCTATTGCTGGATCGGATGAATGGTATTCTTGCATAGCTTTTGGCACAAAAAATCCGCTCATGTCGCGACCTTCTTCTGGTTCTAGAAATCTTTCATCTGTAGATGGTCTAAATTTGAAATTGTATGCATTAGTAAGTAAATCTTTCGCAAGCGCCATAGGCCTACCAGCAAATTCTGGATATACTACACCCCATTCAGCAAGATTCTCTGTAAATTTTACCGCTGTTTCTACCCCGCGACTCATCGCCTTATTAAGAAATACTGCCGTATCAAAATCGCCAATATATTGAAAATTCACATGAACATCCTCAAGTAACGGTATGGATTCAGAAATTTGCGATATCACGGTCTGCATCAGTATCGCTTTCAAGAAAAGCCGTCCCGGCAGTTTATCTCCGTCATATGGGGCTTCATAATAAGTTGGTCTGATAATATTTTCCTTAAAATCATTTTCCGCTAACTCACTCACGAGAAGCTTACCGTCCTTAATAAGGCATTCATTAATAGTGAAGTCGCGTGTAGAGAAATAATCTTCTAAGGTGTCTAGTCCGATTCCATGGCCAAATGCATAATCATCTGGCATATAAGTTTGTGCTAATTCATCGAGAAGCTCTGGGTCAACCGTGCTTTCGTCTTCATTATCAGTAATTTCCACAAGATCAATATCCCTGATTGGCTCTTTTTCACCAGTCAAAATCTCGCGTGCTACACTCCTTGCCACACCACCCATTATAGCAATACCACTAGGTAACTTCTCGATAAAATCATATCTTTTTAAGATATTTTCCGGTAGAGGTATTTCTCGAATTTTTAATTCATCTTCTTTTACCTCTAGGCGCTCGTTGTCGCCATTATAGTAGCTATTGTAATCATCATCATCGTCATAGTCATCATAATCGTCGTCATAATCACCATACGCATCCTCGCCATGATCATAATCATCGTCTTCGCCATCATAGTTATCATAACCGTCATCATAATCACCATAAGCATCCTCATCATGATCATAACCATCATCCTCACTATCGTAATCGTCATAGTCGTCGTAGTCGTCTTCGTTATCATAGTCATCAGATTCCTCATATTCATCGGAATCTTCTGGATTCTCCTTAGATGATGCTTCACTAAGATTTAGATTGTTAGCTAACGCCGCTACTCTACCCCAACCAGCACCCCAATCGGCATCATAATCAGAGTCTTTATCGGATTCATTTTTTGCCACATTGGGGTCTTTCATATTACATATTATAGCATATGCTTTAAGATAAAAATGGAAACCCCGATCATAAAGACCGGGGTTCTAAATAACGTAGGTAGGGGGGATGGTCCCTTATACGCGGGCGAAGCGCCTGCAGCCGACGATACGGCCATCCTTGTCACGGACAGTATCCGCTGTAAGCACCAGGTCATCAGTAGAACGACCTTCCGCCTTAGCGGCACTTGCGGTGATCGCAGATACAATAAGTACGGTACCAGCCTTAGGGTCAGGAAGATCAACGGTAGGGCCGAAACGCATCTCGACCAACTCGATTCCATTGACGTCACCGAAAGGTACTGCCACCTGGCTTGCGCGAGCGACACCTTCAGATTTGAACGAGCACTCGATATCTCCATCCTCAGTGCAGATGTTCACGGTGTGGGGCGTCAAATTAATTATATTCATATGGACTCCTCTCCGGGCTTTTGCCCTAGCAAAATCAAATTTTGTTCGGGACCATCCCGGAACAACCCCAACCAAAGCTCTCTTTTCGCAAAGTGGGGTAGCTACGCACGAAAGTTTCTTGCGCAAGTATCCCACTTTGGTCAAAGTTGGTATTAATTCCTACGTTTTGAAGGTACTAGAACTTTTCATTTCTGAATTGTTCTTTCATATAAGCTTTCAGATCGGCTAGGCCTTTCTCAAGCGTATAACTCATATTATAGAACATATGCTTAAAATTGTCAATATTCCGTTAAGGTCCTGGACCTTTGCAACAAAAAAGGCAATAAGTCTTGCCAATAAAAATAGGTAGATCCATACTTAAGAATAACAACAAACGTAAATAGGAGATCTACCTATGGCATATTGTATAGCCAAATCCATAGAAATTCAACGTATAAGTAATTTAAGAAAAGAGTGGCTGTTCACTGAGGTTAATTTCTTCACTATCTTTTAGGCCTTTTTGTTTTGCTTTCCTCTGCATAATGTCATATCCGCGTTCAACATCTATGTATTGTATATTCTCTTGTGGTATCTTACCATAGATTGCTATTCCGAATTCTGATGAGAAGTTTGGGTCTTCATATAATTCGAAAACATTATTCGGATCTCGACCGTAGGTCGTACAAAGCTCCCCCAGACTCAAGACCTTATCCATCGCATCATCCGTCGTCTCAACATCTCTAAATTCGCCGCCTCTTACCCCCATAATATCTCCGAAGCTTGCTTTATTAGCTAATACATCTTTAATCGGTATTAGATAGATGCGATTTTTGCCAGTACAAAAGTTTTTTGCGAGTCGCATACCTCGTTCTCGGACTTCTTTAATCTTATCTTGAGGAAAATCTTCATTCTCGGCAATTTTGGTATCGAGCACTCTTGTCCAATAATCTTCCTCCTTCTCTCCGACTTTTGGGTTAAATGGCAATTCGTGATCAGCAGAGCATTGAAACACATCTTCAAAAATAATTGCTGGAAATGTTTGCGCTGCATAATTCATTTCGGTAGTTCCAGGTAAAGTAGTATATAAAATATCCAGATTATCATCAGAAAAACTTGCTTTCTTCCCAAAGCACTCTGCGATAAAGCGCGCATCCTTCACATCCTGCTCACGTAATTTAAGCCCGGACATCCCACTCTGGTCAATCTGTTCATTAAAATAACTGCTTTGACCAGATGCCAGAAATGGCGTTTCTGCAGACATGTTAAACTCTTGAAATCTATTTTGCATTTCCCATTGTGCTTCCCAATCTTCAAGATTGGCGCCAATGACAGAATCGTAAATCTTTTGCAATTCCGAGTTGTGTTTTGTGCCTTGTTTTGTCTCTGCGCTCATCTCTTTTAATTTTGCGACTTGCTCTTCTGTATTCATTTTTCCGGCCATTTTGGCAACAGATTCCCAGCCAGTAGGTTGGCTATTTATCTCTTCACCAGTCGACGAATTGTCGTTCAGTCGCTCCATAGTGTCTACTCCTTATTGTATTTTATTAGTATATCATTATGACATCTCACCTTCTAGAACTTTGTAATATAGAGCGAACGCAGATTAAAGATAGTGTCGATAGTTTCACGCCAATCGAAAATGATAACAAACCTCGTAGCTGTTTTAGTATCTCAAAAAGAAGTATAATAACCGTATGAGCAAAATAAACTTATTACTCACCGAAGCTAACGGCAATCTTTCTGACAAGAAAAAGATGATTATAAACGCCACAAAAGCAGCTGAAGAATACGCTTTTCCAAAACTAGAAATTGACTGGGATATCGATATTCTAGTCACCAATCGAATCACAATGACTATTCCAGAAAATGGCGCAGGCGGGTTTACTTTTTCCACCGATTTTATTCAGATTAGTATCGATGACGAAAAAGCTACCGAAAATCTTATTTCAGAAAATATCGTACATGAGCTTTGCCATGCATCCCGATGGGGGAAGAATCCTGAATGGATGAAAACACTTTTTGATAATCTTATTTTTGAAGGACTAGCTTGTGCTCTTGAGGCTGATTTTATAAAAAATAAAGCTGAAAAAAGTTTATTCATTAAAACTATTCTTGAACGTTCCGATGAGCAAAATAGAGAAATATTAGCTCAAGTTTGTAATAAATTAGATTCTGATAATTACAACTACAATGAAATCTTTTTCAATGGTAATGATAAACTTCCACGCTGGTCTGGCTATTCTTTAGGTTATTATCTCGTTAAGAAATATCTTAAGAAAACAAATAAAACAATCGAGGAAGCCTTTGCTGATAAATACGATGATTTTAAAATTATTTTATAATTAACCTTAACCGTTAACGCCCAGATTGAGTTTTCTTCAATATATGATAATATAAAAGCATCGGAGTGAGAAACTCCAACGTCGGAGATACCACTTCGGTGCTATCTTCATGAGAACCCGTCAGAAATGGCGGGTTGCTCGATTCTAAAATATTATTATTCTCATCAAGTACGGCATCTCAAGATATTAACTCAGGCCAAAAATTGACACACCACACTCTTCATTGTATAATATATATATTGGGTATTTTCCCACACAGCATGAAAAGGAGGGGTATCATGAGTACATTTAAGATTAAAGTAGCAAATTTTTTCGCAAGAGAATCTTGCGCTGCCTGGCAGCCTAAACGGATTATTCGCATAATTTATCGCCACATCTATCGTTTCATCATGGAGACTGGCGCAGAAGAATATCCTTACGCTAATCTCGATTTTGCCAAATGGCAGGAATCCGACAGTAATTTTTACACCCTAATTACCGATTCTAGTAATTTTGTCATTCGGCGTAGTACTAGTTATGTAGCCTGGATGATGAAAAAATACTGCGGTAGTTCACCAAAATTACCTAAACCAGGGCCGCGCAAACCCGGAGAGCATCGCTTCGATGCCAAACACTGGGGTGAAATCCTCGAATACAATGGTTGGCAAAAAGTTTCAAAAGCCGACTGGCCGTCATACCAAGATATATTAGATGAGAGACACTTTATCGGTGTAATGCCCGACGCAGATGAGTTTGGTCTTCTAGTATGGTTTAATAACGCTAGGTTTACCGTTACTGGATTTCCCGCTATATGGTTAGTTTCAACCTATAAGGATTTTAAAGAGCAATGCCTAGAAATCCCTTCTGAAAAATCTAGCATCATCTGGTATCGTGAACCCGAAGTAAAAGATAATTATATTTAAATCTACGAAAAAATTGCCACACAACTTTCACCTCTCGAGAGAGAGGTGAATTTATTGCACCTTACAAATTTGAGGAATTTTAACCAAACAGTCGCCCGCACACACATTACGAAAGGTTAGGTGAATTTATGTTTACTGACAAAATCAATCTCGCACTGAAGATTGCGGCCAAGGCTCATTCTGGCCAATACCGCAAGGGAACTAATATTCCATATATTTCCCATCCTGTCGCCGTCGGCATGATTATTGGTCAATATACCAATGACGAAACAACGATTGTCGCTGGCATCCTGCACGATATCCTTGAAGATGTCAATCCAGCTATCTACTCGGAGACTGATATGCGTCGTGATTTTGGTGATGAAATTACTGACATCGTCAAAGATGTTTCGGAACCTAAAACTGCCGGTCAACCTAAACTACCCTGGAAGGAACGCAAGGAAAGTTATTTGAAACGTCTCGGCAATTCCTATTACATTGAGGCCTACATTGTCGCTGTCGCCGACAAGATACATAATCTTACCGATATTCTAAAAGATTACGATCAGTTTGGTGATGAAATTTGGCACCGCTTCAATACTTCTGAGCAAGATATTCTCTGGTATTATCGCGAAGTTTTTTATCTCATCAAAAACGAACCGGTACCAATAGAACTTAAGCGTCACTTTGAGAATCTTGTAGAGGATCTGACTATTATCACATTAAACCTCTAAAATTAAATTCCTCACATCAAAATCCTCGGAGTCTATCTTCGGGGATTTTTATCGTATATAAAAAAGAAGCCCTTGCGGTAGGAGCATTACACCCCGTGCAGAGACTTCGATATTGTTATTGTATCAAATTAAGGCAGTAATATCAATAATCTGATCTCGTTTATTTATAAGAATCAATCTTTTCAGTCCAGGCAAATCTTTAACCTTACTTTTTATGGTTCTCAGAATACTTTCATCTGTTAAACCTTTCACTCTAGATGAATCAATAATCACGTTTTGACATTTTTCCAATGCTCGTTTCACATTGCGTATAATCTTTTTTGGATTATCAGTAATCGGAGATTTAATTTCAAACATCGTCCTGTTTAAATATATATCTGGCGTTTTTAAATTAGCCTCTGGGATAAACTCAACACGATATCCAGCCAACGCTAATATTTTCGCAACCCTCTGCTCGTGCGGCCAAGGATTAGTGTTTGCCGGAATAATGACCATACCACCTTTATAGCTGATATGTCTCATGCCAATATTATACATCTAATTTTCATAAAAGAAGTAAAGATAAAACCATAACTTAACGCTCACATTGACAAAACACTCTAAAATTGTTATAATATACGAATCTCGGTGCGGAAAAATCGTGAAAAATCTGACCCAAAATTGGTCCCATTTCACAAAGAATCCCGCATCATCACCCAGAAGATAGGAGGAGATACTATGGCACATTTAGAGAAAAAGGATATGAAACAAGCAATTCGCTCCGGCCTTATCGGCTTTGCAGTAGGCGATGCATTAGGGGTACCCATTGAGTTTTTGAATCGAAATTTTCTAGAACTCATGCCAGTCAGCGAAATGCTGTCAGTCGGCACTCATCATCAACCTGCTGGCACTTGGTCTGACGATACGTCTATGACTATCTGTCTGATGCAGTCATTAATTGACCAAAAACGCTTCCATTATCACGACATTATGGAGAATTTTGTCAAGTGGTATCTACATGATGAATTCACTGCCACAAATCTCACTTTCGACATTGGTGGTACCTGCAAGCGCGCGATTGAGAGTTACCTCACTGGCGGACATCCCGTCAAATGTGGCCTAAAACATCACGCCAATAATGGTAACGGTTCACTCATGCGCATTTTACCGGTGGCCTTCGTTTGTCACAACAACCAAATCACTGGTGAAAAACGCTTCGAATTAGTGAAAAATATTTCATCCCTCACCCACGCTCATCCAATTAGCGTGCTGGGTTGCCTGATTTACACTAATTTCGTTTGTCACCTGCTCGACGGCGATAACCCCAAAGAAGCTTATAGCAAAACCCAGCTGGACGATTACAGTATGTTTGAGTCGGAAGAGCGTAGTCTTTATAGTCGCATTCTGAAAAATCAGATTCATCACTATCCTAAGGGCTACATCCCTTCGCGTGCTTACGTGGTTGACACTCTGGAAGCCGTACTTTGGTCATTTCTCACCACCGACAACTTCCAAGATGCCGTCCTCACCGCGATTAATCTCGGCGACGATACTGATACCATTGGCGCGCTCACTGGCTCACTCGCTGGCATTCAATACGGGCTCAAAAGTATTCCGGAAAAATGGGCCACCACTCTGAAGCGTGGCCGATATCTGGTTAAACTCTGCGATCAATTCGCTGAAACCGAGATTGACACCACAGATATTTCACCAGAATCTACTTCCATTCCACGCGTTGAAACCACCAACCTCAATCGGCTTGGCGCCTAGCTTTATTATTTTCTCACTAAACTCTCGAATTTTTCGAGAGTTTATTTTTTTATAAACTCCAAAGACTTGAATATTTTTCTAAGGCCTAAATATTTTCACGACCAATATCAGTTTCCCCCACCCTTTAAGAACGCCTCAATCATTTCCGCTTCACTCGTAAAATCCTCACCTGAAATCAACGAATCTTTTACTTCACTATTATATTTTTCTAGCGTCAATGGCGTAAAATAATACTTACCGCCCCCATCAGTCCCTAATCTTTCAAAAGCTAGACATTCACCCACGCGCCAAACCATTTTTGCTCGCATCACTCGTTCACGCACCGTATCAAACCATTTCACCGAAATAAATTCCTCTCCCTCAGAAAATCGCCGCACTACCTCTAGTCGCATCGCCACCAGCACCGTTTCATCGGTCTCACATTCCACCAGATAAACCGCCGCCGATAGTTTTTCCACGCGCTCACGCCCATTTTTCATAATATTTCTAAAGCTTCTCATATACTCTCTCCCTTAGCTTCCATATACATTTTGCCAAAATCCACCCCCAATTGATTTTTCGCAAATAAAAACACCCCTAAATCATTCGGCGCAAAATCTTTTGGCAATTTTCCCGAAGCTAAATTTGCCAAATCTTCCAACCCCAGCACCTGACCTAAATGCGTTTCGAGATCCGCTTTCAATTTCACATCTCCACCCTGATTTATAATCGCCTCCGCCAGGGAAACAAAGGTATCATTAAAGTCTTCCGAAGATTCCGCAAGCGCCGTCAACTCACCGAGACTCACTTCTTTCACTTCGCCATTATAAATCGCCTCGATACGTTCCTGCTTCTTCAAATTTTGTGCCAAAAAGTCCTCAACCGATTCGCCCGCTCCTTCAAAACTAGGGCTAAAGTCTCCAAAGTCATCCCAATCGTCATCATCATCCTCGTCGAATTCCCGCGCCACGATTATTTCTTCAATTGGCCGCCCATTCACCTCGAAAAGCCCCTTTTCATGAAGCCCCTCAAGCAATTCATCGCGGTCCAGCTCATCAGCCTCTATCGCTTCAATGTAATCCACCCCGATACCCGTACGAAACATCTGCTCGTTATCCGCTGAATAATGCTTTAAATCGCCCATGGTGCGCTGAAAAATCTCCTCTGGCGCCAATCTCCCGGCAAAGTGCGCTTCATTAGTCGAACCATAAGAATCCACATTATAGGCATACCAATCTGTGCGATCAAAAATTTCCGGCTTTAAGACCACCGCATGATTCTGAATTTTACTGCGTTGCTCCGCATTCATAATCCTAGTAAATACATTGTCCGCACCCCCCGAATCGATATCCAGTACCGAGGAAATTCCATTTTTCACCACTCCTCGGCTGAACCGCTCGGTCGTACTCATCAAACCCGTAGTTAATACCCGATAAACCGAGTCCACACTCATCGAATTCAACATATGGACCGCGCGTACATCCTCACCATACTTGGCCAGATATTCTTCATGTTTCCCATTTTCTACATATGTAGAGTAACCTGGAAAAACCTCACGGCGTGTCAATTTTTCCGCTCGCCCAAGCTGCTCCGCATTGAGGTCCTCTAGCTTATATTGCCACTTTAATCTCGCTATCTTATAATCGCGTTCCGCCCTCTCCGAAACTTCGTCTAGTGCATCTTCCACTCCGAGGTCCTGCCTAAAAATTTCATCCAGCGTCTGTTGCGCCGCCATATCATCCATCGCTTTTGGCACTTCCATTTGCACCAAACCAATCGCCGCTCGTACCAGATTACTAGTATTGCGTTTCCTAGAAATCACCCCATCACCCAGTTCCCGCGCTGTGGCATCGGCCAAAGACACTTTAATCCCATTTTTTTCAAACACTAAGGCGTCACAGAGTCGAAATTCACGCTTCGATTCTAAATCATGATAAGTAATTTCTCCGAGGCGCACCGAAGTACCACTTTTAAGCTCCGCCACGCCGTCTTTTTCGCGTGATTCTGTACGTAATTTCTGCCCCAATTCTGAAATTTCCATCAAAGGCTCACGTAGCTTAAATCGGTATTCCAAAGTCTGATTTTCCAGATTCTCCACCACATCCACTCGTTGATTTTCGATATGGTCACGGTCGCAAATAATCTCATGTCTCTCTCGGATTAAGTATTCTTGACTACGTTCCTTCTCTGTAGCTGATGCCAATTTTTCCTTGCGACCCAAAATCCCTTCGAGGTCAAAATCGCTCACAGCTTCAATCTGCTCTACTTCGGCTTTCGTCTTTTTCTCCCCCAAGAATTCCACTCCCTTTAGCGCCGCCATCAACTTCAGGTAATTATCACTTACCTTCTGCTCTCCCATTTTTTCCAAACCATTTGGCGCCAAATTATGATTCATTCTTCCATTATACTATAAGCTTATGCTTCATAGATCACACCACTACATAGATTATGTTCACGCTTCACCCGTCCCAGCATATCAAAGTCCCATTTTTGACAAAATAAGCATCTCATGTGATAATAAATTGAAACTTTGTATCTATTACACGTTCTTTTACAAAATGAAAGGGGAAAATATGAATCAAAAATTCCAAATTATGTTTCAAATCGCGGAATCTAGTTTCCAGGAACTGCCCAGAGTCTGTCGTACTCCCGCCTATGTCAAGCGCTATCTTGACCTACATGATGCGCTTTACACCGCTATGACGCTTGCCCGTACCAAAGCGGAGCGCGGCAGAGTTTATCGCATTTCACAAACCATCTGGTCCGAACTTCTAGCGGCCGGCGCCAACCCCAGCGAGGTTAGGGAACTACTTAGCCCCAGCTACATCTGGCGTCACTACGACAAAGTCAAAGCCTCTAAGGTCCATGTCGATTCTTATGAATTAATGTACCAGTTAATTCAAATCAAAGGCCGTGGTTTTATCCTGAGAAACCTCAAAAAATTTCAGCAACGCGGTGTCGATATCGACACTATCGCCATGAACTGCTATAAGATCGAAACTAAGCATGATCTCGAAATTCAATGCGCCGAAATGCGCGTCCTCGGAGTCAACCTCACGACGATTTTCGTGATGGCCAACCAGCTCCTCGTCAAGGAATCTCCAAAACCTGCTAATGTTTACTGCCTACTCTATTTTTTCTATCAGCAGAATCTTTCACTCGGTCTCATTGCTGCCTGGATTAAAGACCACTGCAATCCAAAAATACACGAGAGTATCATGGCCGCTGACCCACTCGATTGGACCATCTTCGGTATCAATCTTGACGATTATCGACCAATTTGGGTTAATATGAACTTCCACAATTTCATATCAATAGAGCCTAATCTCAAAAAGTTGCCACCCACGATCACTATCAATCAGTTTCTTGAGTTACTTAATATTCAGCAAGTTTACGTTGCCACTAGATATGGTTGCGATTTTGAGAAATTCCTTACCAAGAATTACCTAGTGTCTGGTGGTCAGATTGATATACTGGCTGAAAAATATGAACATGACAACCTATTTTGTACACCAAATGATAAACTTCGAATTGGCGTTACCTTGCTTAAATATGGTGCCACCAATATTAATCGAGAAAAACTTATAGAACTCTTTAATCGATGCGATTTATCGAAAAATAAACGTATCAAATACGATATAGTCCTTAATCAGAAAGAAATCTAAATCTCAGATTCCCTAAGATCGAATTTTCTAATCTTCGCTCTCTCATCCTCTTTCATCACTCAAAAATCCTCGGTTCGCCGGGGATTTTTTCATAAAAAAGGCTCGGAATAAATCCGAGCCCGAAGGTAAATGTACTATAAGTCACGTGCAGAAGCTAGCCCCCTAAAACCAATCAGCGCCCCCTCGTCATCCGTAACTGGAAACACTGGCAGATATAGATCATTAATCGTTCGACCGAGATCCTTGGCCGCCCGCACCACAGTTGGTTTTACGATGTAAAACACCCCCTCTTCATAACTTGGAAGACCCACCATCTGCGAGAACGTAATTTGGAAAATTGGCACCACTCCAATATGTTCACGTAGTACACTTTTTGCCTCAATTTCTATCTCCCCTTCCTCTGGCTGATATGTCGTAAGCAGTTCATCATTGTCATCCAAAATTCGGCAGACATGCGATAAATAATTTTTAATCATCTCCCCCACCTTTCTAAGTCAAAAACTCTTAAAATCAAAAAACTACTGACATCGAGAATAGTTAGTACATCCAAGCATCACCTAAAACCTCATTGGCTTTAATCTCAGTGACCCTGTTCTAAGCTTCGCATTGTAATCCATCGAAAAACGAAAATTTCGATAAGTATTACATTTGTTCATCGGTGATTTCACATCCGCATCACAGGCCCCCTGAATATTAAAATCATACCCAGTACGATCGGTGTGAACCACTCCCATGATTTGCAAATTCTTCAATGCCATAAAATCTCGAGTCGTTCCACCAGCCGGATTTTCCCGTTTTGCGAAAACTACCTTAAATTCCAGATCAATCGACATATTCTGATCAAAAGCATACATGTTTGCAATATGAATGCGATCCCTGCTTGGTCCATTCATTACTTCAAACACCAACGAATCACTGTTTCTCACTTCACTGTTCATACAAACACCTCCTGTAAAAGAACCACCTCGGCATACGTTACGAGGTTAACCACTTAGCGATAAAGCTAATCAACATATTTTAACATACTTATGCTAATGTGTCAATGTAAACTACATCGCCTGCCAAATCTCGCAAGTGCAAAACCTTGACAAACCACAGATACTCTGCCATAATATAGCCGTTAAACTCATGTTTAGCTCGCGCAAATTTTTGCGAGCTCTTTTACAGAAAGGGGAATTGTTATGGAAGAAAAAGAATTTGTCCATAATCCAAGGTACAAAACGCGTGGTATCTATCATCATTTCGAGGGAGAATCCTATCTCCTCATCGATACTGCCATCAATAATGACACCGGAGAAAGAGAAGTAGTTTATTTGGCACTTTATGACGATCTTCAACTCCATGTTCGTTCGTACGAGAAGTTCTTTGAGGAATTGGATCCGGTCAAGTATCCTAACGCCAAGCAGAAATATCGTTTTGAACTGCTAGATGTCGGTGATTTTGACTACAATATCTTCAAGAAGCAACCATCCCACAAGTACCAATACGTCGGCTTATTGTTTAATGATTAATTCAAAAAGGAGGGGAAATATGAATATCATTAGTAAATTATATGCTTTAAAGTACTCTGCATTAATCGCTCGCGAAAAAATCAGAGAATCTCTCTGGCGCAATACGTTTCAGGCCATTGAAAATCGCATGATGAATACCGATGACCCAAAAAAGATTAATGCAGCTCACGAGCTTCTCAGCAAGTACTGGCAAGAATTTCAAAATTCCGGAATTGAGCTACAGCGGATCCTGAAAATTATGAATCCGTTAGATATTCTGTATCAATTTGAAGAACTTCAAGCTGCCGGCGCAGCACTTGACATCAATCAAGTTGCCCGCTCACTTCCCGGAGGACCTGATGAGATTGACCTACATCATCTCCACGCCTTGGATGCTGATATGGATAACCTTGTTCGTCGTGGTCAACTTGAAATTCAGTCACTCGACCAAATCAATGATCTAATGATCAACGGCGTTTCTGTTCAGACCATGTTTGAATTATCTAGAGACTATATGTTTAGTTGCGTAGGTGATCCAGATGGTCTATACGAGATTCTTCACTTCTTCCATGCGCATGGGATCACTGAAGATCAAATTTCCAAATTCATGCATGAGATTATCCCGGTTAAATTCATTGATAAGTCCAAGCTTCCAATTATAGCTAACCTCCTCAATGATATGGTAATTGATGAAGGCTGGAATGCCTGGATTGATATCGGTATTGATTGTCTCGATTACATTAAACCTTGGATTGTCCTGAATTGTGATGATTATCTGGGAATCGATGATGACGATACCTTATCCAATCTACCAGAAGCCGTATCCGTAAAAGATTTTATTCACTGCATCGATATTCAATACATCATGTACGAATTCGACCGCCGTGGTATGAATTTTCATCAGTTTATCAGATACAACTTTTTGCCGGCTAATGGTGATATCGAAGACCTAGCTAAGAGCGCTCTACACTCGAAGCTGCAGTATGATAATCCAGTTGATTGGTTTACCTTAGCTGCCATCAGTAGCTTTGGTAGTAGACTTATCGATCGGAAAAAGCTCCTCGAATTTGGCGACATCTCAAAATACAACAGTGAGGAATATTATCTCGCCAAGAGTTTCATCGAACAGTTTTCAGCAAAGCAAGAAGGTTAACTCTTGCAACAATTCTCTAAAAATAAGCCTCGACTAGCGTCGGGGCTTTTTATGTCAATCTAACTTTTTCTCATATAACGCTCAATACCTTCGCAAAAGCCATGAGACATTACGACACATTGACAAAATATAATCTTAATGCCATAATATATTCGTTAAACTTAGGTTTAGCTCGCGCATATTTTTGCGAGCTCTTTAAAAAGGGGGTATCATGAATATTTTTAGAAAAGAAAAGATCGAATCAGACAAGGTAGATTTACAATATCTACATTCACAAGATGCCGATATGGACCAAATTACTCGTCACCATAATCTCGAGACCCGTTCACTCGACGAGATTAACAACCTGATTATTAATGGCGTTTCTGTACAGACCGCCTTTGAATTATCTGAAGATTATATCTTGAGTAATGCAGAGTATCCAGATAACCTATTTAAGATACTCAGCTTCTTTTATACTCTTGGTATTACCTCAGAACAAATTCGCAGTATAATCAGTAGGATTATTCCCACCATGTTTATCGATAAAATAAAACTTTTTTCGATTAAAAGCACTGTCGACGATATTGTTAGTTCTTCGCCCGACAAATGGTCAAGTATTGGTATCAAACCTAGTGATTACGCTAAACCCTGGACCCGCCTTAACTACTGTCGTTACCTTAGTCTAGATTCTGGCAAAACTCTGGCTGACCTACCAAAAGCTGTATTGGTACACGATTTCATCCATAACGTCAAACTCAGTGAGATTGAAAGTGTATTCCATTATCAAGACTACACCTTCGATCAGTTTATTCGGAGAAGCTTTTTACCAGCTGGCGGTGATATTGAGCAATTAGTTCAAAAATCTTTTTGCGAGAACATAGAATACGAAAACCCAGTAGGATGGCTAATTCTTGCTGCTATCTATGTTAATGGCGGCAAATTAATCAACAGGTATAAGTTATCTAAATATGCCAATCCAACCAATTACTTCATCGTTGATCTAAAGTTTATCCTAGAGTATTTCCCCAACATTTTCACGAATAGAGAAAAAGATTTCATTTAACCTGAAGTTAGTGAATTGTCTCTATCTATGAAGCCTCGACTCCCGTCGGGGTTTTTTTCTTTGACATAAATTATAAAATATATTATAATATAATTATTGTATTATTTCATACACATTGCACATTTCATACATAGGAGGGGAACTATGACCGAACACATTACTAACCGTGGAACCGATTTGATGAAATTTCGTGACCTCGTCGAGGCGCATCAAGCGATTTCCGCTTCCGCCGCCTGTCGTCAAGAAGCTGCACTTAAACTAGCACTGAAAAAGCTTCAGCAAACAGATGAAATTAAGACGCGTGATAAAATCCTAATCGAGCTTCGAAAACTTAGTCAAGGCACCAGCGAGCCAGCCATTATGGCTTCTAAGTACCTGATTAAGAACGATCCCGGCCACGCCAGTATCGATATCTTGAATCTCAAGCCTAGGCCTTATCACTGCCTAAGAAATCGTAATATCAATACTATCCAAGACGTTTTAGCGCTTGACTCAATCGATTGGGGTAGGATTCGCAACCTCGGCAAAGTTTCCATTCAGGAAATCATCCAGGCCATGCAAGACCTCGGTTATGCCGATTTCTATATCCCACATTAATTCAGAAAGCTCCCAAAGTCGGGGGCTTTTCTTTTTCTTAAAAAACGCTAACTAAACCACACCTATTTTCTTTTGACATAACCATTTTCTAAGATGTTATCTTCATTGACTTTTCAAACCTTTTATGTTAAAATACATAGATTAAGTCATTCCGACTTAATTGGCGATTCTTCGTATGAAGGACGTTTCACCACACTGAAAAGTGAGTACCTTAAAAGAAGATTTAAAGTTTAAGGTCTTTCATTTTTCTATTTTTAGGAGGGTAAAGATATGAAACATGAAACTAACATCGTAGAAAAAACAATAGTTAAATCTGCTAGTCTGCTTGACCACATCTGTAACTTAGGTCTCAGTAAGCACACTGAGAGCTACCTCAGTCACAAGTTTGGCACCACGAATGAACTACTCTGGAAGGTTCGCCACGAAGCCTATCTCAGAGAACATCACCCAGAAAACAGTAGTTATCTCGAGAAGCCACTTTGGGATGCCTATGTCGCTTTCGATCGTGCTGGCTACATTCGACACGACATTAAGCCCGAGGATTTTATCCTCAATCGGCTTCGCAGACTGGCTAAGCCCGAGCAATATCAAGCTTGGAATTGCGCCGCTGATCTCGAAGATTTTTGCGAGATTAATCCAGAACAGGGAAGTTCTGATCAATCTGATTACGCTTATGGCAATCAAAGGTATGAAAATTTCACTCCGCTCACCGAAAAACAGCGCGAGGAAATTCGACAGATTCTCAAAGATGTTTTACCAGACGAGTTAACTTACCAGATTATTTGTTTTCGGTATTCACTCGAGGATGGTAAATGTCATCCCACCGCTGAGACCGCGTTGAGGCTTAATCGCAAGATTAGTAAAGTCCGTGGACTAATGAAGAAAGCCTATTTCTATATCAAAGATTGCGACCTCTTCGATGTCATCTAAATCTTCAGAAACCCCGCCTCATCGCGGGGTTTTCTCTTGTCCAAAATTTTCCACTCATGGTAAACCCATAACAATAGCCCAAGCACTATAGACGCATGATATTACTCAAGATATTACATGCACTTCATGTTTTTACCATAAAAAAGACTGCTTAATCTCTAAGCAGTCGAAAGATTGAAAAGGTATTAGAACAAAGTTATTCATTTTTTATACTCACGATTAATTTCGGTTTTGCTGCGGCCGCATCAGGCCGTACTTCTTAAAACTAATACTCCCCGTGCGCCTTTCAGGGTCATAATTTGCTTCAAATCTATGTTTCGCATAAACCGCTTTTTCCTCACAAGCACCAGATAGGTCAGCCAAGCATTTTCCGATCACTTTCACATAATCATAAGAAAAATCCGAATATTTCAATTCTAGAATCTGAAAATCCTTCACCAAAAGAAGCTCTTCTCCCTGCGCATAACATTTATTCGCCTGGAATTTTCCATTTTCCACCTGAAATTCAATGCGCGGTCGTAATTCTTCATCATGAGCTAACTTAAACCCCTCTAAAAGCTCCGACAGATATGGCCCATCTTTAATCCGATAGACCCGCTCCTCGATGTTTTCGTCGACCGACAAACTTTTGTGTTCATTGCCATTTTCGTTGATACCCATACCGATATCTCTCCTTTCAAAGAACTATCCCCATCGGGACAACCAGCATGATTCACTATTGAACCAATATCTATATTTTGACATAAAAATAAAAGTATGTCAATAGAAGAAAACCGAACACTATTTATGACCAGGTCCGTCCAAAAATCAACACTTCCACCCCTGTTATTCATTGACATAAAAGCTACCACATTGTATAATATAAAGGTAGTTTTTACTCGCACCTTAAAATTTTGGAACCCTGCCTACCATGTTTTAAGGTGCATTTCTTGTGAGGAGGATATTATGAAACTACCCCTGATTCATCACGATACGCATGCCAAAAATATCGCTATTTTGAAAGATTGGCAACTCTTTTTCGAAGAAAAGGATGGTTACCCTAATCGCCAGGAGGTCATGATCGACTTTAGCCGGTTTTATCATCATCTTAAAGATCATGAAATAACTATTTCCGGCAAATGTCTCCTGAGTGGTCTGATTTATGGCGACCCTAGATTTAAAGATGGTGAAGAGATTTTCACTAGTCCCATCACACATTTTGCGCGCGTAGCCAAAGATTATTGCCTTGGTGCCGAACACGAATTAATTTGTGCCACCACGACAAACCAGCATAAATATTATTTTTATGCCGATCACTACAGTGATGATATGTCCAATATGCTACTGGATATGGCTAAATTTAATAAACTCAGTCTCATCCGAGATTATTATTTACCGACTAGACTTCAGTATCCGAACATCGATCGTCACTTCATCTAATCTCATCCGAGATTCACCCATGGAGGTCATGCCTATGAAGAAACCTAAATGTAAACCTGCGTCTACGCTAAAATCCGTTTCCGGACTCGGGCTTAGCAAGCGCGCCGAACGCTACGTGGAGAAAAATTATTTTTCCATGGATCAATTGGTTTGGCACGTACGTTTTCTGTACTATATGATGCAATATCATCCGGAAACCCTCAAAGCCTATCGCCCGAAAGTTTTCACGGAAATCATCAGCGCTTTGAATACTGCCGGTTATATTCGTACAGATTTTGTCGCCGATTCTTTCGGTCTTAAATATCTTAAACGTGTGTTACTCGGCAATAAGTGTGAGCCAGTTATCCTGGAATGTTTCTTGCCGGAGTTTTGTAAGAAATCCAATCGTTTTCGTTTAACGAACCGACCAGACGATCAAAGTTGTTTGGAATGGAATAAAATTTACGAAAATGATACGCTTCTTTATAAAAAATCTCTCAAAACTTTCCGTTCCAATCTGCGTGCCTATTTAACCGCAGCTGAAATAAAATATTTCGACTATCGCTTCGGCTTCAATAAGCACCGGACCCACACTTTATCCCAGACTGCTGCAGAATTTAAACTCACCATTCCAGAGGCTAAAAAACAGGAGAAGGAAATCCTGAAGAAAATTGAACTTAGTAAAATTATTTACACGATTTAATCTAAAAACCTGTCTGAAAACCTGGTTCCAAAAAAATAAACCCCTCATTACGAGGGGTTATTTTTTTCATTTGCGTTACTTCAATTCTTCCCAGTCCATATCAACCGTATCGTCCACGGCCTCTGCAAATTCAGGATGCATCATTCCGTCAAACAGCAGAATCATCCTGCTCTCCTTCGTGAATCCCAGGTAAACATTACCTTGCATATATTGATCTCGTGTCTCCCTATAGAAGAAACGATTCAAAATATACTTCTTGGCATTTTCCGAAATATCAATTCGCATCAAGAGATCTAGTTCTAGCATGATGCAGGGCTTATCCAAGATTTTATCTTTGCTATCCTCTAGATTCTTTAGGGGATATCCCTGCAACATCACCCCTGGCAAAAAATCTTCGTTTCAGCTTTCTGAAATTTTAAGTCCCCCATAGCATTGACGGCTTTCTCTAGCCGCTCATCTCTGCCTTCACCAACCGGTACCGTCAATCGCCAAACATCATAGACAATCGCCTCATCGCGAATCACCTTGTCCACTAGTCCCCGATTTGTAAACGGCATTACACTACTTAACCCCTCATTTCGCATCTTTTTACCTCCATAAAACAGAAAAATCGTAACGTCTTAGAAAATTAAAGAACCTATTCAGTTACGACTGACTACTCTGTTATTCTATAATATTTAACCTATTTTGTCAATCTAAAACATTGACAAACTCATTATTTAGTTTATAATTATATTATCGGTTTTGCCGTATCGTACCTTTAATTCACATCACATTTTTTTAGGAGGGGACAATGAAAAATGAAGTTAGTAAAGCTTGGAAAGTCGACAGTTTAAGTCAGCTCGGCTATTCTCATCTCGTCGATGGTAATGTTAAAAATTATGTCGAACGTAATTATGAAACCGTAGAGCATCTGATCTGGGATTGCCGCTACCTCTATTATATGGAGCAGTATCATCCAGGAGTTATTCGCAGCATTCCGCATTCGCTCAAGGTTTGTATGGAAATTTTTGAATACAATCATTTGATTTGCCGAAACATCGATTCCAGAATCATCGGCATGTATTATCTCTATCGCACGGTTTACGGCGACGACTATGAACCTTTGATTTTGGAATATCGTGACCCCAAAATCACCAAAAAGGCTCATAATTATCAGCTCACTGATCGCGCCAAAATTCTCACCGTCCACGACTGGAATCAGCTCTATGAGGAAGATATTTGTATCGACCTCGAGAGGAGCCAGAAAGAACTCAAGCACCTCGAAAACATTCAGCGGGTTTTACAGCGTGAGTTGACCAAACGTGAATATCGCGTCGTCAATTTTAGCTTCGGCTTGCAAGGTGATAACATTCATAATTTGCGTGAAACCGCAGTCAATGAAGGTTTACTTCTCACTCAGACCGATCGCCACCTCAAGTCCGCGCTCAAAAAAATCCAACCTTATCTAACTAAAATCTAGCCCCTATCTAGGGGCTTTTTAGTGCCAAAAAAAGAGCCCCTCTTCCTTTAGGAACTCTTGGTAGAAAAACTTAGACGATGACTCGTTGACACTAGATACGGGTCACCCCGGTCGCTCTATCTAGCGCCAGACGGGTCACCTACCCAAGCTACTCTACACCCACAACGTTTACGCCAGTATATATTTTACTCGTCCAATGTGGCGAGTGTGGCGCCCTGATGTATTTGCTCCAGCCGATCTTTAAAAATCGGCTTAGCATCCGTAGAGATTAGATAATACTTATCCATTTTA
>ERZ773061.216-NODE-216-length-25316-cov-6.975931_pt1 | contig 25316 bp, 17 predicted proteins | sample MGYA00580627_ERZ773061 | MGnify/ENA primary metagenome ERZ773061 (study PRJEB29015, sample SAMEA2738119) | human oral metagenome | biome: human oral; feature: human-associated habitat; material: saliva | place: China | collected 2223 ...
AAGATATTCAGACCCTCATGGGACGCCCGGTCACCAAGATGGAGCTGCGTGACGGTAATACCGTAGGCAGTTTTGGGGCTCATGGCTCTTCGGCTGGCGCCGTTGATGACGGAGCGGCTTCGTGGGGGGCTGCCCAGGGCGAAAATTCTCCGAATGCGGCTCAAGATGAGGCAACCCGTCTACGTGCGATGCCTTCGATCGATGCCGAGCGAACGCGTTTGCGTGCTCCTTCCCTTGACCTGGGGCAGGCCGCCGCTTCCTCCTCCGCCGAGGCCGCATCCTCCCCCGCCGAAGCCGCATCCCCTTCACCCGCATCAGTAACCGGTCCGGTCAGCGGGAACGCCGCGGCAGGGAGCGCGTCCAGCGGAATGCAGTCTCAGCCCACCGATGCCTCACTTTCGGGTATGCAAGGCCCGACACCAACCTCGGAGAACCAGCAGGATTCCCCTGTTCTCCACCAGCAGGATGCATCTGCGGTTGGCGCAGCTAGTGAGCAATTTGGTGCCGGATATGCACCTGCTCCAGATTCGTGGCACGCTCCGGGACATACAACTCAAAATACCTTCGATACCGGCCACCCCTTGGGCTATCTCCCAGATGGTCGACGTTCGGGCCCGAAGAGAATCATCGCGATCATCGCCCTTGTCGTCATGGCAATGGTGGTTTTAGGTGCTGTGATTGTTGCAATGCTGACGGGAGGAGGCAGCATCATTGGGGTGGGGAAGCAGACTGCTTCTCCTACGGCCTCGGCAAGTAGCTCTTCCACACAGGGATCGCAGGGTGAAGACCCGATTGCTGTTCCTCCGCCCGCGGTTGACCAATTGGTTGCACGTGTGAATGGCGAGGATATTCAGTGGAGTTGGACTGACCCCGCGGTTGGGACCACGTCGGCCGGGCATAGGCGTTATGTCTATACCGTTTCAAAGCCGGGTGCGGATGATGCGGTTGCTGAGACACGCCAAAATGCGGTGTCGGTGAAGGCAGTTCCCGGTGAGGTATGCATCGAGGTCGTGTCAGTGGCCGAAAATGGGCGCGCCTCGCAGCCCACGAAGAACTGCGTGACAATCCCTGAAAATGGGAATGGCCAGAATCAACAAGGCGATAAGAACCAGCAGGGTAACGGCCAGCAAGGGAATGGGCAGAAGCCGCAGGGTAATGGGCAGAAGCCGCAGGGCGACGCGAATACGAACAAAGAGCAGCACTAAGCACTCTGAGGTTCGACATGGGCCGGTTCAGGCCTCTTTACTGCGCAACCTGCGAATCAAGAGCACTGCGACAACAATCGTGAGGCCCGCACCGGAGATTCCCAGTGCCCACATTCGACGCGGAGTCGTCGTATCGACCGGAAGATCAGGTTTCACCATAACCGGATCTGCTGTCTTTTGAATCGGTGGATACAAGGGGTTTGTGGGTCCAGGCATTTTCCCGTCATTGACGAAATTCAATGCGTTAAAGGGTGCGACGATTCCCCATCCTTCTTCGGCAGTGCGCTGGGAAGGCGTTGGGCGAAGTGCGGTGGCCAGAAGGCGATACTTCCACTGATCTGGGGTCTCGTTCGGATACCTTGCAGCAATCAATGCAACGATTGCGCCCACGTATCCTGTCGCATATGAGGTAGAGGCTCCCTGCGTTGCGAACATGCAGTCACCGTTTGCAAAGAAGGTCGACGCAATTTGCGAACCGGGTGCAGCGATTTCTACGTGGGTTCCATGGACGACGGATTGGCTGGGGTTACCTTGAGCATCGACCGCGGTAACCGCCAAGGCCTCGGGGTATCCCGCGGGGAAGCGGACCGCAGTGTCTTGTGAACCGGAGTTTGCATTCTGTTCGACGTTTCCAGCCGAAGCGACGACCAGCGCGCCCTTTGAGTGCGCATACTGAGTGGCTGTGCGCAGGGAAACATCGTCAGAGGTCAAGGATTGCGGGACAACGATCACGCGAATTCCCTGATCCGCAGCCCAACGAATACCATCGGCTGTTCGCGCAGCTGTCGGCCCCTTGCCCGCGCGCTTGGCGTCGTCACTGGAGTCAACGTAGACGCGCACGGGGACAATGGTTGCTCGCGGGGCGAAGCCGACAACGCCTGAACCTGAGACCTCGCGCGCGGCGATCTGTCCGGCGATTGCGGTTCCATGCCCAAAGGCGTCTTTTCGTCCGTCACCAGACTCAACCAGGTCGGTACCCGGCTCAACTGCGTCCTTGAAGTGGGCGTTTCCTGCGGCAACACCCGAGTCAACGATCGCAACGCGCACGTGGCCCTGCGAGAGTTTCAGGGCCTCTTTCATTCCGAGGAATGAGTAGGCCGAAGGAGGCTGAGTGATCCATTTATCGATACCGATTTGGCAGCCTTCCTCGGGCTGTTTTGTGGCGGATCCCCGCTTTTGCTGCGAGTTCGTCTGGTCGCTTCCCTGAGTCTCACCCGGCGTGGGCGTATCCGCATATGCGGAAGGAAGCGCAACTGCGCCACACAGCGCCAGTGCAGCAAGAGAGCTCAGCGTGCAATTTGTCAGTCGATTCACTGAGCACCAACCGTTTCCCAAGCCGCAGCGGAAGTGAGTTCTTGACCCTCAGGAATGAGCGCTAGCCATGCTGCCGGAAGGGGAGAGACCGCAGTTTCGGGCAGTCCCAAGCGTTGCAGCGAATCGCTGGGGTTATTTCCCAAACCGTGGGCCTTGCCAATGTCAGAGACAAACACGATAGGACCGCTTGAACCACCGGAGGAGGAACGGACCAGTGCACCTGAACCGCCTCGAACATTGACCTCGCGCGGGTGAAGCTGAGCGAGCTCGGAGGTGGGAATGGACTTAAGAACGGTCTCTGCCTTGGAGTGATTCACGACGAGCTGAGCGCATGGCGCTGCATCGGCCCCCAGGACTTCACCGACCTGGCTGGGCCAATCCGAGGGGATGACCCCCTGGTTATTTACCGTCAGTGATGCCAGCTCTGAGAGGTCAATCATGAGGTTTTGCGGACTTCCGCGGTCTGCCCACGAGGCCTGGTAGAGCTTGTAGGAGAAGTCCGTCAGCGGAGTAATAGTTCCGTCGTCAGTGATGACGTAGCGACGCGGTGTTCCGGATTCGTCGACCTCGATGATGGTTCCGACCTGTGCTGCGGTGATTCGCGGCGACATGCCTGAAACCGGGCGACCGAGGTTCGGGATATCGACGGGTGCCAAAGTTGACCCTTCGGTGAACAAGTTCAGCCACGCTGCACTCACCGGGGTGATGGTGCGTCCGGACAGGTCGAGCACGTTGACAATGGCTTGTGCGTGCGCAATTTCGATGGGGTAGCGGACCCCACCTGTGACCAGGTAGAGCCTTCCTTCGTTGGAAACGAGGGCGCTGGTTGCGTTGCTGAGGCCCTCGGGGTTACCAGCAACCCAAGTTTTGATTCCAGACGAGGCCGCGCATGCGGTCCAGTCGTAGGAATGCAGTTGGTCTGCAGTTGGGATGTCGTCGGGAACATCGCTCAGGCCGATCGCGCTTCCGCGGGGAATTCCCTCGAGCGAGGAAGTCGAAACCGAGGAGGTCACAAGCTTTCCGCTTTCGCTCAGAAGCTTGGCGGAGGTGACGTTAGAAATGGGGCGAAGTGTTCCTTCAATCGAGTAGTAGCGTGCACCTTCACCCTTCGTGATGATGAGGTGCGAGTCTTGCCAGCCGCTGGGAAGCGTCGGCATGAACCTACCGACAGCAACTGCAATGAGAACTGCAAGTGCGGCAAGCGAGGCCCCGACGATTAGAGGGCGAGTGGTTGATTTTGATTCGAGCTCTTTTCCTCCGGGAGTACCAGAAGTGAATGCCGTGACTAGGCGGCGTCGATTGAAACGTTGCGCTTCAAGGATGTCCTTGTTTGATGGCATTACAGGATCCCCCATACCAGAGTCGTGATGGGCACCAGTGCCAGCAAGCTGATAAGCGAGAGAGTGTCAGCAATTCGAGTGACCCATGGGCGCATCTTCGGATCGATAACGGTCAGTGCCAAGACAAGGCCGGTTGCAATGAAGAGCAATAGGACAATCGGAATGAGTGCCTGAGGCATAAGGATTGCGCTACCGATTGCGCTGACAAGGATCAGGATGATGCCCAGAATCGCACCGATCAGGACTTCGACCCGTGAACGCAAGGACCGCGTTGAAAGCAGAAGAGCAACGCCTCCGCAGATGAGAAGGAGTAGAGAGTAGCGGGTATCAAGAAGAAGCGGAACGCAGATCAAGATTCCCAGCGAAGCGCCAGTTTTAAGAGAAATGGTCAGGATATGACCGTCGTTTACCTTGCGAACAACCTGGTAGGCGTCGATAGTTTCGGGGTTTCCTGTCACGCGAATAGGAATTCGAGCCATCGCAAACCAGGGGGCGATCAAAATAAGCACTATTAATAAGGTATAGATTGCGCTTGCCGAGCGCTGGGTTGAAAGGTGTCCAAATCCCGTCAGCAAGCCAATTGTTGCTGCTGATAAGCCATAGGTGAGGGGCGCAGCAATGGAGCCGTGCAAGGTTTTGGGAAGAATGATCAGCAGAATTGCTGCGCTGACGATCGCTGCAATTCCAAAGCCAGCCAGTGGAAGGGCTGACCAAGAGCCAGGGATTGCGCTCATGACCGCGCTACCGGCAAGGATCGGAATTGAGTGCGCAAGAGAGAGGGGAGCAAGACGCTGGGTTGAGCGTGAAATCAGTGCGCAGGCTAGAGAAGCCAGTAAAGTTCCGGCCAATCCGGTAATTAAACCTAGGTAGCTTCCTCGGCCTCCGGTGAAGATCAGAACGGCTGCTGTAAGGACTAACAGCGCTGAAGCATGTGTGCTAAGATCTACCGAATTGTCAGAATTCCATGGAGCCTGATCGTTTTCGACCGCGGTTCCCACGGCCTCGACCAAGTCGTCATAGCGCAAATCCTGTGTGCTGTCGCCGATTTTCGACAGAATCAAAACGGATCCTGCTTGGACTCCCTGGTTGATCAGGGTCTGGCTTTGATCAAGAACTTGGCCCTGAGAATTCGTAATTCGGTATCCCTGAGAGGCAGAACTGGCCGATAATTGTGTGATTTGCGACACAATATTTGGGGCAAATTCGGCCAGTGCAACGTTCGTTGGGACCGACATGTCGACGGTGTGCTCACCCATGCGAATGCTAACGGGCATAAGGGCTGGAGGCCTGGATGCGGTAGTGCTTGCCATGAGGTTCCTTTGCTCAATAGTGCTGCCTTAAGCCTAGCTGGTTTCATGAAACCTGTATTTGCATTCCCAGATCCCTTCGATAATGTAATACCCGACATCGCGATTGTGCCCTCCGTTACAGAGGGTCGATCAATGCAAGACTTCGGGGGGACCCGAACGAAAAACTAGGAGGGTGGACCATGAGCGGTGCAAATATTTCTGCGGAACAAGCCAGCTATGATGCCATTCGCACAGCTGTCACTAACCTGCAGGCCTACCTGCAGGGCCTGAACGCAAAGGTTAAGGGTGAGGTCGCTACCGCTATCGGTGGTTGGCAGGGTGGCGCCTCGCAGGCGTTCAACTCCGTCATGGAGCAGTGGGATGCTGGCTCGTCCAAGACCACTCAGGCACTGACCGATTTCGAAAGCGCACTTGCCTCGGTCGGCGCTCAGACAATTCAGAACGAACAAGATGCCCAGCAGTCTGTCGCCAAGACCGGCGCTGCAATGTTGAACATCTGAGCAGATTGGAGTAGGAAATGAACGGTGGAGATTTTCGCGTAAGCCCGGAGCTGCTCCAGCAGGTCTCGGCTGATCTGCGCACGCAGGCAACCGATCTGCTCAGCCAGCTTGATCAGTTCAATAAGGACGTTGAAGCACGTAGCGCCACATGGGAAGGTGCTGCGAAGGAGTCCTACGCCCAGAAGCATGGTGAGTGGACCGCTGGTATGCACCAGATGCAGCAGGCTCTTGATGCCTTCGCAGGTCTGGTTGATCAGCTTGCTGGCAACTACGTCGTGACCGATAACACGGGTGCGCGTACCTTCAATGGCCTGGCTACTGGCCGCTGATACAACTCATGCGTAGCGCTCGTGAGTGTTGCGCGTAAACGGCGTGTGGGTGAGTAGAGAGATCTGCTCACCCACACCCATATCCTCGACAAAATGATCAGTCGTTGTGGACTGGTCTTCGAATCGGATCCCGTTCAAGGAGTCACTCGTGGTTTCGATCAGTCTTATTTCTGGGGAGTATGACGCTGCTGCGACGACGATGTCGCAGGTTTCAAATGAACTTCAGGGTGCAAAGATCGACGACCTTTCAGAAGCTGTTAGCGAAGCGATGAAAGGTGCAACTTCGATTTCAAAAGCGGAAGAAGTTGAACGTCGATACACCGATTTGCTTCGTACTCACTCCTCAGTATTGATGGAGCTTGCATCAGCTGCGAAAGCTGCAGGCATCACTTTGCAAATGGGAGAAGCAGAGAATACGGCCACTGTGCACAAGCAGGGGGAAGTAGCGCTTCTCGCTCGAACGGGGTCGCCCGTCTTTCAACAACGTGCAGCCGCACTCAACGGTGGTGGGTATCTTCGCCCTGAACCTCTCTAATACCCAGTCGGGTTTGCTTACAGAAGCCATTTTGCCTGATCTGTCAACGATAGCTGCAGGATTTTGAGAGAGCAGCTGTGGAGGAATAACTGATGTCTTTAACTTGGGGACAAGTCAAGACCTGGACGTCGTCCAGTCTTTCGGGCTATGTAGGAACTGTTGGTGCGCGGCGTGACACTGTCGTTCAACAAGCCACCAGTCTCCAAGCGCGTATGAGCTCATTCCAGGGTGAAGGTGAGAGTGCTGAAGCCTTGCGCAAAAAAATGGGTGAAGCTCATGAAGCTCTGACAACTCTTGCCGATGACTTGGCAGAGGTTCAGGATGCGGTGAGTGTCGCAGCCGAAAACGTCTCTGAAGTGGAAAGCGCTGTTAAAAATGCGATTTCTACAGCCTCACCTAACGGTTGCAAGATTTCGGATGATGGTAGCGTTTCGTGTTACATTCCCTACGGAACTGATGGTACAGGTGCAATCACTAATGCGATTGCAAAAGTTGAAGTACTTGTTCAAGAAGCTCTCGCACTTGCAGATTATGCGGATGAGTCATTCCACACGCGTTTAAGTTCAGTGGGTACTAAAGGAAGTACCTCTTCGGCTTCTGGTCAAGGAACTCGGGCTTGGTCGAAGAAAGAGCAAGACGCTTTCCAAAAAATGTCGCCGGAGGAGCGTGCAAAGTATTGGTCTGAGCAATCGTATGAGCAAAAGCAATATCTTGCTGATCACTATCCTCAGCTGATCGGTAATGCTGATGGTGTTGAAGCTTGGGCACGCGACCGCGCAAACCGAATTAACTTGAGGGAAGAAAAACTCAAGACCGAGAAACTTGTCCAACATCTTGAGGCAGTTATGCGTGATAGGATTCAATATTCCTATCCGGGAGACGTGCATGACCCGACTCTAGACCAGCACGATGGGGGTCTTCTTAGCGCGAAACTTTCGCGCGCAAAAAGGGATCTTGAAGCCTACAACAAAATCGAATCGGCATTGGCAAACGGTATTCCACTTGAGGAATATCAACATGGCAATAGGAAGCGCGACTGCCTGAGCTTGCTGACGCTGCAAAATGATGGTCGTCGGGTGAAGGCTGCGGTTGCTCAGGGCGATGTGGATCATGCGAAGCATATTGCGACCTTTGTTCCTGGTATTGGGACAACCGTTGAGGATGAGCTTCACAATTATCTTCGTCAAACGGAGAATCTTCGTCAGGCAGCGGCTACTCAGGGGAACATGTCGACTAGCGATGTCGCGACGATTGCATGGTTGGGTTATGACGCTCCGGGTAAAGCAAATCTAGAAAACCTGGGTGATATAACTTCGCCGAAGTTGGCTCAGGCGGGTTCTGATCGTTTGGCTGGCTTTATGACGGGTATGCATGCGTCTCGTCAGTATGGTGCTGGTGATGCGCATATGACGTTGGTGGGTCATTCGTATGGTTCGACGACGTCTGGTATGGCCGCCACGAAGGTCAAGTCCGGTATCATTGACGACCTGGTACTATTCGGCTCTCCCGGCATGGGAACATTTAATTCGAACGATTATCACGTTGATGAAGCTCATCGCTGGGTGTCAGGTGTTCCTAAGGGCGATAGCGTCCAGGGGCTGGGCGGAATATTGAGGCGAAAGATTGGTCGTTTTGGTCTAGGCAAGAACCCTATGGATGCAGATTCTGGTTTTACACATCTTTCAGACGATGCAACCGGCTATGAAGGTTATGACCACAATGCACCGCCCAGTAACCCAGGTATTTACGCTCTCGACACCATAGGGCGTTTTCTCACAGGTATGCGCCCTTCACTTCCGAGCTTCGCTAACCACAATATCTACCTTGAACAAGGAACCGAGACGCTTCAAGATATTGCCCGCGTTGTCGCAGGGACAAAGAAATGAAGACTTTGAAGCATCTGCAAGCTTTTTGCCTCCTTGGAGCCAGTGCACTCGTGCTTGCCGCGTGTTCGCCGGGCGTGCTTGATTCAAACGGCGGTACTTCGACAGTATCATCATCTTCATCAAGTAGAAAGACAAAGAAAATGAACTATTGGGATGGGGATCTTCCTTTAGAAGCGCGTCAGTCTGTACAGGCTTTTCAGCGTGATGAGGAACCGAAAATTCTTGAGTTTCGTCGCCGGCTTGCCGAGGCCGGTGGAGGAGAATGGGAAGCACGTAGCTTCGGGTCGAGCATCGCGAAATGGGATGACGATTCTGCCGGGTATTCTCAAGACTCATGGGAGCTGCAAGGCCAGATGACTGGTGGTCCCTTTGTTGCCATCCCTGAGATCGAGAAGATTGGTCGCGAGCTTCTGTCTGAGACTTATTCTGAATATGAGTTAGGTTCAGATAAGGGCGGTGTGCGTCAGCTGTCGTGGAGTGACCCTCGTAACGGTGGCTTCTTGTATGTGACTGTTCATGATGGTCAGGCGACGTTGATGCGCTATCAGACGGGGTTGCGTCCGTCTGATGGCAGTACTGAGAATCCTCGTGATTTTGTTCCTGGCCGCGTCGAAATCGATATCGCCGAACGTTAGCTTGTGAGACAAGCGCTGTAGTCCCCATCCAATAGGCTCGAAAGAATAACAATGTCGTTAACTTGGAGTCAGGTGAAAACCTGGAGAACATCAACTCTGGAAAACTACGCCGGAATAGTTGGAGCTCGTCGCGATACTGTGGCTAGACAGGCTGAAACTTTGCAGCAGCGTATGGAATCTTTCCACGGCGAAGGAACAACTGCAGATGCTCTGCGTAGAACAGTGGGGAAAGCGCGCTGGGAACTCAGGAATATCACTGATGAACTTAGTCAACTTCGAGGAGCGCTGAACAGTGCTGTGGATGGGGTGGCCAAAGTTGAGCATGCTATACAACAAGCGGAGAAGATTGCAGCAGGATATGGCTGCGTAATTTCTCAGGATGGAAAAGTTACGTGGAGAGACGCGACAAGCGTCCAGACTGAAAGCTATCGACACGGTGCTGAGGCGAACCTTGAACGAATGGTGGCGCATGCACTCGCATTGGCGGATTCCGTAGATAGCGCGCTCAAGCAGAAGCTGAGTTCTTCAGGGACAGCCCCTGGAAAGGAACCCACGAAACCCGAACAAATACGTGACCTTTCCAAGGCTGAGCAAGAGCGTTTCAAGAATATGTCTCCTGAGGAACGAGCAGAGTACTGGTCAGCGCAAAGCGATGAGCAGAAACGTCACCTTTGTGATACCTATCCCGAACTGATTGGCAACGCTGATGGTGTCGAGGCGTGGGCGCGAGATCGCGCCAATCGGTTGAATCTTGATGCCAAGGAGGCTCGCGCTAAGGAAGACCTAGCACGTTATACACGCGAGCTTAATGAAGCTAACCATGGACCAAAGGCTCAAGCCGCCAGGCAAAAAATCGCGCGTGTACAGTCGGATCTTGCTGCTTATGAAAAAATCCGTTCGTCGCTTGCGAATGGCATCAGTCTTGAGGAGTATCAGCATGGGAAGCAAGGGGAACCGGTTTCTCTTCTGACTCTGCAAGATGATGGTCGGCGGGTGAAGGCTGCTGTTGCTCAGGGCGATGTGGATCATGCGAAGCATGTTGCGACTTTTGTTCCTGGCATTGGGACAACCGTTGAGGGGAGCCTTGACACCAACTTACGTTATACGCGGCATCTTCGTCATGCTGCGGCTGCTCAGGGGAATATGCCTCTAAGTGATGTGGCGACGGTTGCATGGTTAGGTTACGACGCTCCGGGTGAACCGAGGTTTGGGAACTATTCTGATATCGCATCGCCGACGCTTGCCCAGGCGGGTTCGGATCGCTTAGCTGGCTTTATGACGGGTATGCATGCCTCTCGTCAGTATGGCGCTGGGGATGCGCATATGACATTGGTAGGGCATTCCTATGGTTCGACGACGTCTGGTATGGCCGCCACGAAGGTTAAGCCCGGAGTTATTGACGATCTGGCGTTGTGTGGTTCGCCAGGCATGGGAACTTATGATGCAAACAACTACCGTGTCGATCGGAATCATCTCTGGGTTTCCGGGGTTCCACGAGGAGACGGCGTTCAAGGTATGGGTGTGTATGGTGTTGGCCCTGTCGGTCACCTAGGTAAGAACCCCTTGGATGCTGACTCAGGCTTCACGCATCTGTCAGACGATGCGACGGGATCTCCGCGTTATAACAGGGGCGCTCCCCCGAGCTGGATTGCGAAACTTAATTCCGATAACCACAGTATTTATTTGGAAAACGGCACTGAGACCCTGGAGGATTTCGGTCGCGTCGTTGCAGGGGTGAAGTAGTGAGCTATCGGGGTATTGTTCGCGTATGTGCGGTACTTGGAGTGGCAACGATTGCTTTGAGTGCATGCTCTATCGGAGGTATGGGCGCCAACCAGTCCACTACGACACCCACCCCGACTGTTAAGAAGGCTGTCTACTGGGATGGAAGCCTCCCCCTGGAGCAGCGTCAGTCCATTCAGGCATTTCAGCGTGATGAGGAGCCGAAGATTCTTGAGTTCCGTCGTCGCCTTGCCGAGGCCGGTGGTGGAGGCGCGTGGGAAGCGCGCATCTTTGGGTCCGAGATCAATAAAGAGACTGACCACTCTTCAGGCGATGAGCAGCCGGCGTGGGAGCTTGTTGGGCAAGTTGTTGCTGGTCCTTATGTTCCCGTTCCTGAGGTCGAAAAGATCGGCCGTGAACTCTTGTCAGAGACGTATCCCGAGTATCAATTGGGCTCGGACAAAGGCGGCGTTCGTCAGCTTTCGTGGAGTGATCCGGTTAATGGTGGTTTCCTCTACGTGACGGTTCATGAGGGAAAAGCCACCTTAATGCGCTACCAAACGGGATTGCGTCCATCGGATGGGACGACTGCTAACCCTCGAGATTTCATTCCTGGACGCGTTGATATCGATATCCCAGAGAAGTAGATTTACCGACTAACCGACAACTTCCGCTCGCCCAGCAGAAGCACCGTACCCAGCGATACCTTGACGCGTTCACCGCGGGGGAGTGGCCGCGTGGTGCCATCGGGCGCCTGTAGCCGCGTGCCATTCGCCGAGAAGGTGTCCTCGACCCACATCGCATCGCCATCGGCCGGTGCGACACGCAAGTGCGTGCGCGACAGGGAACGCGTGGAATCCGCAATTGCCACTGCCCGTGCATCAGATGGTGTCTGTTCGGGGGCGCGCCCCAACACGATGGGAGCATTGACTTCGATTCGCTGTCCGTCATCAACGATGATCGCCAGAGGTGCCGCCTGCGCGAATGCGGGGACAGAGGCCGGTGCGCTCGTTGCGGGAGAGGCCTGAGGGGCCACTGGCTGTGTATGAGTCTGCTGACCAGCGTTCTGCGCGCTGCCGGCCTGCTGAGGTGCGCCAGCCTGAGGCATCGGTACTTGCGGAACCCGTGGCATTGCCGAGGCTGTGCTGTGGCGCGGGGGAGTGGGCACCTTGGGCGCGGCCGGAGTCTGTGCAGCGTGCTGCGTAGGCACGGGCGCAGGCATCTCGCTGAGGACCTGGCTGGGAGCCTCGGGCATCGGTGAAGGTGCTGGTAGGTCGGATGCGGGCACTCCTGTTGGCGGAACACTCAAAGCAGCAGGCTCGGAAGCAGGAACTTCGGGGGACGCAACGCGCGGCCCTGCCCACTGATGTGCCGGGGCAAGTGCGGCGGGATCCATTCCCTGAAGCTGTGCAGGTGCGGCCCCAACCCCAGCCGAGGCCTCGGCAAACGAGGGGGAAAGCTGCTGGGAATAAGCGGGAGCTCCAGCGTCTGTGCGGCCAGCGCGGACGTCAAGGTTCCCCATCCCGCAGACGCGGTCAACCCAGGTTTGGCCATCTCGGGCAATAACCCAAGTGACGGCCGGTCCAACGACAGTCGCGTGCAAGAGCAGCATGATCAGGCTGTGCGCGCTCTGGCGAGCCAAGCCGGGGGCGTGACCGGCCTCGGGACCCGCATCGGTGGCTACAGGCGCCATCGAAATCGCAGCCACTTGCATGGCGAAAGCTCCGGGAGTCCTTCCCGAATGGGCGCGAATCAGAGTGCCAACGATCCATGTCTCAAGCGCAACGATTACTGCAATAGCGATCGAGGGATAGAACCACCATGAAAGCGCGGTGATTGCGACAAGGCATGCAAGGTCAATGAGGTAGGCCGTAACCAGAGCGCCACCGGTTGCAGGAGCTGAATATGCCACAGCGGGCTGGGGGAGGCCTCGCTGGACACTACCCTGCTGAGCGGCGGCCACAAAAGCCGGGTCCACACCTTTTGCCTGAGAAACGGGGACCTGGACTGGGGTAATGCGAAGCTCACTCATGATGCCACCTGTCGAACGAGTTCAAAAAGATCCGCGGCGAAGAACGCGGCAGGGAAAACAACAGTCAATGACAGTGCTTGGAAAATATCGGTAAAGCGCCCAATAAGTGCGGATTGTTCTTTGCCTGAACGCAGGCGAGTCCACAGAAGGGAAACACAGCCGATGAAGATAAGAACAGCTGCCGCAATGGGAGTCCCAAGAAGGGCTCGGGAAGCGGGGGAAATAAGTAGCGTTGCAAGCAAAATGACCGCTCCCACGCGCGGAACGACTCGCGATGATGCCCAACGGCGCTCGCGGGGAACAACGACAAGCGCGATCACTGACGCGCAAACCAGCACCAGTGAGGCGATCTGCTGTAACGAATGAATCCCGATCATCGAGTAGACGACTGGAAGCGCAACAATAATCAAGCCCAGGCCAAGGTATTGGACCAGTCGAGTACGCGAGGTTGCATCAGTGACAGTGCGGTTGACGCGGCGGCCAGTAATACGCGAAGGAGAGGGGACCTCGGGTGCGCGGACAGTGGGCGCGGAGGTTGTCACAAGGGGCATATCCAGCAGCTGGGTCGCGGGGATTCGTACTGACAAGCTGGGCGAGGCAGTGATAGCGCATACCGCGCAAGCGATTGCGAAGGGCGCAACTCTGGTGAGAGAAGCGTTGAGATAGGTCAAGACAGTCGCGCTTGCTGTGAGGATGCCCCAACTGAGCGCGTGTGCGCTCGTGAGGGGAGTGGGTCGCCAGAGCCAGAGTCCAAGTGCAACGCCCGTTGCTCCCCACAGGGGGAAGAGAAGGGCTGCGACCTGTGACATTGTGGAGATTTGCGAGGCCTCGAGATAGATTCCTGCGCTTCCCAGAGCGGGAAGGACGCCAAGGAAAGAAAGTCCCGCAGCGAGAGTCCAGCCGGACAACAATCCGGCGTTGGAGTGGACTCGTTCTTGGTAGAGGACGACAAGGCAAAGAGCAAGTGAGAGGACACCGATTGTCAAAGGTGCCCACCACGGCACGCCCGCAATGATGGTCAATAGCTGGGCAAAGAGAGTGCAGAAGATCAGAACCGCGTCCATTGCAAATGCCAGCAGGGCACAGATGCTCAGAGCAAGGGAGGGACGGAACCAAGGATCGGAGGCTCGCTCAATTGCGCGTTGTTCTTGACGCTGGCGCTCGCGGCCAGAGGTAATGGAGATGAGGACTCCCTGGGGAAGGTCAGTTCCCAAGACCGCGCCGAGATTAAGGGGACGGCCATCCGCACCGGTGATTTGCAGGCTCGGATCACTTGAATCGATATCAAGCATGGAGAGTAGGCCAGTGACCGTTGTTCCCAGCGGAACAACCAAATCTTTGACGCCGGAAGCGTCGGTGACGGTTACTGCCGCCTGTTTCTGGGTCACGCCTCCTCCTTCATGCGGTTGTGCCGGGAATTGTCCTCGGTGCCGATCCGGCTATTGATCCGCTGAGGTTCTTTCAGCGATTCTGTTCAAAAGTCAGCATTCAGACTACCTGACCAGATCAGTGCCATGCCACGAGTACTCGTACTACAAGCTAGGATACATACAGAAATGAAGGAAAACGGGAGATTGCACTCCAGGAGACTGTATGGCCGTCAATGAAACGGAAGCCCCCGAGCTCCCCAGCGGTGAAATCGCTGTAGAAAAGCCACCCAGCCAGGTCGAAGCCGGCGGCATGGGCTCGATCCTTGCTACCGCGATCCCCATGATGGGTTCCATGGGTGTCATGGTCATCATGGCGCTGACTCAGGGGCAGAACACGCGAATGCTTCTGATGGCGGGCGGCATGGTCTTCATGATGCTCTCCATGGTTGGTTTCAACATCTACCGCCAGGTCTCGCAGTACCGCAATAAGGTCAACTCCCAGCGTCGCGAATACCTCTCCTACCTGTCAGAGACTCGAACCAGCGTGCGTAACATTGCCGCGAAGCAGCGAATCTTCATGCAGTGGTACCTGCCTGAGCCGGACTCGCTGGTGCTTTTAGCCGAAGAAGGCTCGCGCCTGTGGGAACGCGAAGTGGGCGACGATACTTCTGTCTCCACTCGAATCGGAACATCTGACCAGGAACTGGCCATGCGCTTGGTCGAACCCGATATTCCCCAGATGGCGAACCCCGATGTCGTCTGCCATTCGGCGATGCGCCGTTTCTTAGATGTCCATAAGACCGTTGAAGACCTACCTTTCAGCCTGGACTTGGGTCAGTTCTCTCACGTCGAGGTCGCCGGTGATGGCGAGCGCGCTCGCGGCGAAGTCCGCTCGATGATCTGCCACCTTGCGGTTATGACGCCAGATTCGGCCCTGAAGATCGCGGTATTGACGACTCCCGAAAACCTCCCGAACTGGGAGTGGATGAAGTGGCTGCCTCATATCCGTTCCGCTGAGGTCACTGACGCTCTGGGCGGTGCGCGTATGGTCTGCACCAGCTACGCCGAGCTCGAGGATCTCTTGGGTGAGGAAATGACGACCCGAGGCCACTTCCAGCCTCGAAATGACGCAAGCCCCTGGCCGCATTTGATCGTTATCACCGACGGTGCCGAGCTTCCTCCCGATTCGCACCTGGGCTCGATTGAGGGCTGTGCAGGTGTGACGATCATGAAGGTCCTGACCTCGTGGGGTATGTTCATGAACCCCACCGGTGTTCGTCTGCTTTTGCATCCCGCAAACGATGAGCACACCCCCATGGAAGTTCTGCTCCTTGAGGCAAAGCCAGTGCTCGCTAACGCCGACTACATGGGAATTCCTCAGGCCGAGGCCGTGGCCCGTCGCCTCACTCGCTTCCTGACCGCCGGTGGCAGGGACGCAGCAACCCCTGTCGGCAAGCCCGATCCGAAGCGTTCTCAAGATCTTATGGAATTGCTCAATATCGGCGATATTCGTGACTTCGATGCGGAACGGCAGTGGAAGCGCCGCAATGGACGCGATCGTCTGCGCGTTCCCTTCGCTGTCACCCCCGAGGGTATTCCGGTTGTCTTGGACATTAAGGAAGCCGCCCAGCAGGGCATGGGCCCGCACGGCCTGCTGATCGGTGCAACCGGTTCCGGTAAGTCCGAGGTGCTGCGTACCTTGGTGCTCGCACTGGCGCTCACGCACTCTCCCGAGCAGCTGAACTTCGTTCTGGTTGACTTCAAGGGTGGTGCGACCTTCGCCGGTATGTCAGACCTGCCTCACGTCTCTGCGATGATTTCGAACCTGGAGTCGGAGCTGTCTCTGGTTGACCGTATGGAAGATGCTCTTCATGGTGAAATGGTTCGTCGCCAAGAGATCCTGCGTGATGCCGGGAACTATGCAAATGTCACGGATTATGAAGCGGATCGTTTAGCTGGAAAGCATGACTTCCCAGTCCTTCCGGCGCTCTTCATCATCCTTGACGAATTCTCTGAACTTCTGACCGCCAAGCCCGACTTTGGCGAGCTCTTCGTGGCAATTGGTCGTCTGGGCCGATCCTTGTCGATCCACATTCTTCTGTCCTCGCAGCGCTTGGAGTCCGGAAAGCTCAAGGGCTTGGATTCGCACCTGTCATACCGCATTGGTTTGAAGACCTTCTCCGCCTCTGAATCTCGAGAAGTCCTGGGCGTGACGGACGCCTACGACCTTCCTCCCTACCCGGGTTCTGGTTTCCTCCAGCCGGGTACTGACCAGCTGATCCGCTTCCGCGCCTCCTACGTCGCAGCCCCGCCACCGCCTCGCAGCGTCCTGCCCAGTTCGAGTTCCGAGGCCTCGCAGATCCGACTGCTTCCCTTCTCTTTGGGGGAGGTCCTGGACAACACTCCCGAGGAAGAGGCAATTCCCGAGGGCGGCCTGGTTGCGCCCGGTGATGAGCGCTGGGAGGGCATGACCGAGATCGATATTGCGGTCGCGCGCATGAAGGGTAAGGGTATGCCTGCCCACCAGGTGTGGTTGCCCCCTTTGGATGTTCCCGACACCATGGATTCGCTCATGCCCGACTTGGCCGTGGATCCCGAGCTTGGCTTCATCTCGCACGAATGGCGTGCGAAGGGACCGCTGCATATCCCCATGGGTATCGTCGACCTCCCACACGAACAGCGACGCGAGGTTTTGGAATACGACTTCGCCGGTGCCGGCGGCCACATGTCGATCTTGGGCGGCCCGCTTTCCGGTAAGTCCACGGCATTGCGCTCGATTGTCATGGCTCTGTCGCTAACCCATACACCCAAGGAAGTTCAGTTCTTCGTTATCGATTTCTCGGGTACTTTTGCCGCTTTCGAGGGTGCCGCACATGTTGCGGGTGTTGCCTCTCGAGAGGATGAGGACATCTTGAACCGTATGGTGTCTGAAATTGAAGGCATTATTGAGGACCGAGCTGCCTACTTCCGCGCGAACCGTATCGACTCCATGGCGACCTATCGCCGAGGCCGCGCTCAGGGACGCTTTGACGATGGTTACGGCGATATCTTCCTTGTCGTCGACGGCTGGGGAACATTGCGAAGCGATTTCTCGGACGCAGAAGACCGTATCCGTCTGATGGCCGAACGCGCGCTGTCTTTCGGTGTTCACTTCATTGCCACGGCACTGCGCAAGATGGACTTCCGTATCCAGATGCAGGATATCTTCGGCTCTCGCATGGAGCTGCGTATGGGTGATCCTTCGGATTCTGAGTTCCGTCGCGAGATTGGTAGCAAGGTCCCCGAAGGGCGTCCGGGACGTGGTTTGTCTATGACCGGTCACCAGATGCTGGTTGCCCTCCCGCGTGCTGATGGCGATCATGATCCGGCCACGATCGGTGAGGGCGTCGAAAAGACGCTTGTGCGCATTGCTTCTGCGACCGAACCTGGCCCGCGTCTGCGTTTGCTCCCCGAGAAGATCACCGTTTCTCAGATCGAGGCAACTCACGGCAAGCAGCAGAAGATTGTTCTTGGTTTGGAAGAACGCCGCTTGAGCCCGTGGACTTTCGATCCGGAAAACGAATCGCACATGTATGTCTACGGTGACGCGAAGTGTGGAAAGACCGCGTTCTTGCGCAACTTGGGCAACCAGGTGCTGGCAAAGCCAGGTTCGCGACGTGCCATGCTGGTTGTCGTTGATGTGCGACGCTCCCTGCTGGGTGAGTGGGATGAATCGGATATGCCGATGTACATCACCAACCGCGATGAAATCCAGGGAAGCATGGAGGCAGTTGCCGAACAGCTGCGTATGCGTCTTCCGGGACCGGACGTGACGCCCGAGCAGTTGCGTAAGCGCAATTGGTGGAAGGGGGCCGAGGCCTGGGTTCTGGTTGATGATTACGACCTGATTTCCACCGGTGGCTTGAGTGGTTCACCTTTGGCTCCGCTTCAGCCTCTGTTGTCGCAGGCTCAAGATATTGGTTTCCACTTGGTGATTACTCGCCGTATGGGTGGTGCCTCGCGTGCGTCCTACGAGCAGATTTTGCAGTCCCTGTCCGAGTTGTCGGCAACCGGCATCATGATGTCGGGTAATCCTTCCGAGGGCATGGTGATTGGCCGTGAGCGTCCGCGCATTCTTCCCAAGGGTCGAGGCCTGGTTGTCTCGCGTGATCAAGGAACCTTCTTGGCGCAGATGGCATGGTCCGAATCGCGGGTGAAGTAGACGCTGATGCGTTTATTCGGGCTGCATTGAGTCTTGAAGCGCGAAACTCTCAGGGAGTTCGATGTTTGAGATGGTAGCTTGTCGTCTGGTAAGTTCCCTGACCAGGCTAGGTTCGTGCGTAACGCGTGCTGGTATTGCCGGTCACAACGGAAAGAATTGAACTGTGGCAGATAAGATCACTTTCGATCGCAACGCGATGGGGATCCTCGAGAAGAAACAGTGGCAGGACGCTGAGTCACTCGGACGAATTGGGGCGTCAACCAAACGTATCTCAGCCGACGAAGTTGCAAAGCCTCTTCCAGGACCTGGAGGTCCTGGCCCGCAGGATTTGATCTCTGCAGTGAAGGACTTCAATGAGGCGATGTCCATGGTCATCTATGAGTATTCAGATGCTGCCTCGAACTTAGGATCGGCGACAGCTGGTGCGTCGGCGAACTTTGATGACACTGAGGGTTACAACCGTGAACGTGCGGCTCAGCTGGGAGTGGAGTGGGAAAAATGAGTGCTGATCTTCGATCTGGTGCGGAGGCCCTTGAGTCCCCCAAGCCTGTTGCTGGAGCATCCGAAGTTGCTTCGCATTGGAAAGCTATCGGTTCGGCGATCGGCCAGACACAGGCCGCTCAGCATTCCTCGGTTCCTGCTGAATCTTGGACGGGAGTGGCCGCGGATGCGGCATCTGCTGAAATTCAAGCATTGGGCGGGAAGCTTTCGGGTCTTTCAGGACAATTTGCTACTCCTGCAAGTGCGCTCACCACTTGGGAAGAACGTAATAGCCAGGGGATCAAAACCGTCGAGAGTCTTCAAACGCAGTGGGATGAAGCGGTTGCTGCCTACAAGAAGACAAAGGCCGAAATCGATGCCCGAGCCGCGACGGATAAGGAATATAATCCGGCTTCCGATCTCAAAGCTGCCGAGAGCACCTTGTCCTCGGCTCAGGCGCCTCTGAAGGAGTCTTACGACAAAGAGATCCATGATCTCAGTGCAGCTGCGAGTACCGCTGCAAGTCAGATACGAGGGACGTCAGCTGGCATCATTTCGCCAGAGGCCGTGAAGGGTGGTCGTACCGCAGTCGGAGTTGAACTTTTCGGTTCGGATATGCCCATTTCTGATGGCGCTGCTGAGTGGGACTATGCGCGTAAAGTTGGCCCTGAAATGCTGAAGGATATTGAGAAGGCGGCAAACTCAGAAGAGTATCTGACTGAAGATCAAGTAAAGGAACTTCAGAAAAAATGGGGTAAGGATCTTCAAAACCCATTCTGTGTTCAGGCGATGTCAGACGCATATCGCGAAAAGCACGGTGGTAAGGGCGAGTTCTCTGAAGTGCTCAATAAGCTTGTCGTTAATACTTCGGGTGATCCCTACAACTACCCTGCTGACTCGGAGATAGCGACGCGAAATTCGCTGATAAAAGATATTGGAACCGCAATGGTTCTTTCGACTGGCGGCGTGAACGCTTCTGACTCTGAGAGCATTGGACGTAGTGAGACCTACGCTCAGATGAGAGACCATCTGTTTGGACAAGATGGTAAAACAACTATCTCCAATATGGAGAAGGCAAACATCAAGAGCTTCGAAGCGACGGGGGAGCAGGAATTTCCTCGAAACCCATCTAGTAGTGGTCCCACGATGCAGGGATATCAGATTTTTACTCAAGCAACGACTTATGCCGGAGCTAAAAACCCTGATCTGGCATTTGGCCAAGCAATCTACGAAGGCGGAGATAAATCCTTCGCTTCAAAACTTGTTCAATACGATCACGAGTATAAAGCGGGACTCAATTGGGAAACCAATTCCCAGGGGTACATGAATTTGCTCCACTACAGGGATGCTGATGAAGCTGCGTTCAAACAGTTAGGGGACCCGCTTCAATCGCTGTATGTGTTGTCGGATACTCCGGATAGCTTGCAGTATTCGAATTTCGCTTCAGAGCATCATGCCCTTGCAAAAGCTGAGCAGGGGCGTTTAAGCGCATTACGTGGTTTCTTGACTGACGAGACGCCGTTTGAGGTTAAAGGTGACTGGGATCGTGATGGCAAGGACAAGCCAGAGAAAATTCCTATGGTCCGCTATCTGACAGGAAGCCGCAATTATGGCGATAGCGGGTATGAGGGCTTCATTGATCATGGCGATGCATTTGGCACGATGATCGAAGACGCTACTCACCCATTGAGCGATGCTGAGAAGGGGCTTCTGGGCAACGACTGGGAGAAGGCCTCGAATCAGCAGGCACGTGTCGTCGGCAACTTCACTGCGGGATATCAAGATGGTCTTGATGGTGACGAGGGTAAGAAAGATGGAGCCCAGAGTCACTTTGGCTCAGCGAATTCGATGCTTCGTTCACACGCCGGCATGATCCTTGGAAACTGGGCAGAGAGCTTGGCCGCGATGGACGGTGATGACGCTGGAGCTGTCGGAGGAAATGCACATGATTCCGTCGGTGAAGCTCGCATGAGTTCAGGGGCCACTCAGGCGCGTTTTACCCTCTCGCCGAAGCTGCGTGATGCGCTTTATGGCAAGGATGGGCTGTTTGAGGATCTTGCTTTTGATAATCCGAAACAATTGGGGGGAAAGGATACCCCTGATAACCCGTTTGACGATACTTTTGAAGGTGGGCGTCCCCCTGCGCTGAGTGCTATTGAAGCTGGCGCATATGCGGGTTATAAGCATGATCTCGGCCAAGCCATGGCTTCTGATTATCACGTTAACCCCAACGATACGACGCCAGGCCCATCTTGGAGTGACGGTGTTAGTGGCCAAGTGAAGAAGTGGGGTGGGCTCTTCCAGCATATTGAGTCTGCGATTTCGGATCAGTCGGTTGCTGAGCACAAGGCTATTGCCGACAGAAATAATCTGATTCGTCAAGGGATTGATGCCGTCGCTTCCACGGTCTCTTTTGATGGGCTTCCAGGCGGTAAGATTGTGGATTCCTTAGCCTCCTCCGCGTTTGAAGAGGGGAAGAATAAGGTGCTTGACTCTATCCTGCCCACTGATTTTTCTGACGAAGACTTTTCAAACAGGATTAATCACAAGTACGCTGCGACCCAGAAGGTCTCAGATACGCTGGTCACTACCTTCACAGACCGTGATGAATGGCCAAATTCGGATGATAAGTCGAAGAAGGAACTGGTCGCTGAATTCTTGAAGGAAGAGGCATCGCACTCAGATCCCGTTAAAGCAGACAAAGATGGTGACCTTCCCTCGTACAACACGATGGATGATGCCCAACGAGGCCGTTTGAGGGACTTCTTAAAGGAACGTACCTATTTGAAGGATTCACTTGATGAGGCTGGCGATTCGACCTGGTCTGCCTTTACAAAGCAACAGCAGGATCGGCAAGGGGGCAAGCCCTAGTCGTTCGCTTATTTGATCTGGGGGTGTTGGATGTGGGAATTCCCGCATCCAACACCCTTTTAGCATCTAGTAAGGTTGAAATGTTATAGTTTTTGCGATTGCACGATTGACGGTGCTCCATCCGTGTCGGCTCCGTATATTGAATGAGGTTCCATAATGCCAACACAGAGTTTGCCAACAATTTCTTTCGATCGCGAGGCTCTTGGGATTGTTGGAAAAGCCCAGTGGACTGATGCACTGGATTTAGGGCAGCTTGGTGCAGCTCTTGGCGCACTACATGTCACTGATGTAGCGCAGGATTTACCCGAAGGTGATAATTCAGGCGTTGGGGCCTTGAGAGCTCGTCTTGAAGACTTCCGCACGTCAATGAGTTGGGCAGTGTTAGAAACTTCAGACGCGTGTGCAGAACTTGGTTCAGGGTTGTCTGATTTCTCTGCGAATATGGATAGCACTGAAACGTATAATACCCAGAAGGCACATGAAGCTGCGGCTCGTCTTGGTTTAGAAGAAGGAGATCTCTGAAATGATTGATCAGACCCCTGGCGAGACCTATTTTACTCAGGTACCTGATATTTCTGTGCGGGCTGCAGAAGTTGGCTCAAAGTTTCTAAGTTACAGTACTGGTATTGAGAATAGTCAAGTTGCGCAGAATAAATCTCTGCCTCCAGAAGAGTGGACCGGAGCCGCCGCGGATGCTGCTTCTGAAGAAATCCAAACATTGGGTGAAAAAGCAACAGAACTTGCCCAAGTGTTTCCGAAGGCTAAATCTGCGTTGGACGAGTGGCCAGTAGCAGTGAGCGATGCTCGCAGTACCATCGACTCAATCCGACAGCAGTGGGATAGTGCTATTTCAACTTATAATTCTGCCATTCGTAATGCCAACAAACTCGCAGGAAATGATCCTGACAAAAAACTCATGACAGATACTGCCTATCAAACAGCTGAGGCTGAACAGACAAGGCTTAAGGATGAATATACGACGTGCATTAATAACCTTGATGACTCAGCGCAAACTGTTGCAGACAAGCTTTTAGAGGTGCGCAGAGGCTATGTTTCAGACCAAGCTGTATCGCGTGGTAGAGGTGCTGTTGCAGCTGAGATCTTCACCTACGATACGATGCCGATCGCTGGCGGTGCGGCCAACTGGCAGTACGCACAGGAGGCTGCTCCTGCCTTACTTCGCGATTTGGAAGCGGCGGCAGACTCTGAAGGCCCTTTGTCTGCCGATCTGATTCAGGAGCTTCAAGACACTTGGGGTGAGCGTCTTGGGAATCCGTTCTTTGTTCAGGCTATGGCGGACTTGTATCATGCTAAGCATCCGGGTGCGGGTGACTTTTCGGATATGTTTAACCGCTTGGCGCTCAAAACAAGCATCCTTGAAACGAACGGAAATAAACTGGACGAATCTGAAAAAGCGCTGCGAAATCAATGGCTCCAAACGCTTGGGACGACGATGGTCTTGTCCACCGGTGGTCTTAACGCTGGAGACTATGCTGGTGTTGAGGTGAGCAACAGTTTTTCGGCAGTTAAAAATGCGCTTGTTGGGCGCGATGGAGTAACAACGATCGCTGAGCTTGAAAGAAAGAACATCGATTCATTTATAGCGACCGGCGACAAAGACTACGTTTGGCGTTCTAAAGCTGCAGATGGGGGACACGGTAGTGGTTTTGACGTCACAACTCAATTGATGGGTTTCGCTGCGGCTAATAATCCTAACTTGGCTTTTGGGCAGGCGGTGTACGAGGGTGGCGATAACTCTTTGGCATCTAAGATTGTCCAATACGATCACGATCGGAACTTTGCTTCAGATCTTGATAGGGCTTATGGGGCTCCATACAGGTCTCCACTTGCCTACGATATTCCTGGGTATGAATCCGCGGTCGAGCAGTCCAAAGATCTTGTGCATGCATTAGTCTCGCTATCCGATACTCCAGATTGGATGCAGCAAGAGGGCCTTCGTACCGCGTCGCATGATCCTCTCATGCTAGCAGAACAGAACCGTCTTGAGGCTGTGCGAGACTTTATGAATAAACCGACTCCGTTCACGGTCAATGGCGATTGGGACTATGATGAGAAACACTCGAGGACTGACGAGACAATCCCAATGATTCGCTATTTAACTGGAAGCCGTCACCCTTCCGAGTTGGGAATCGACCCGAAGTTTGTTGACGAGGGAGAGGCGTTAGGTAAAATGGTTGAAGATTTAACGAACCCGCTAGATGAACATACTGAGGCTCTTCTTGGGCAGGACCGAGCGCAGGCTGCCGGTAAAGCACAAGCGAAGGTCGCCGGTAATTTTATTGCCGGTTATCAGGACGGACTTGATCAGACAAGCAAATTGACTGACGAGGGGGAAGACATCTACGGGAGAAATAATCCAAAGCTTCGATCGCACGCGGGAACTGTTATGGCGAATTGGATTGAGAGCTTTGCGGATCAAGGTGACTCTCCGTGGGATGCTCAGACTGCAAAGGAGAGTGTTACGGACGGGAACCAAAGCGTTTCGACAGGAAGGCCGAGGTTTGTCTTTAGTAAAAATCTGCGCGATGCGGTTCTCGCACCTCAGGGTGGAATATTGACCGATCTTGCGTTTGATCAGTCGGCACTAGATAGAGTCAATGAACGTGCTTATACACTCTACAAACGAGATGTAGCGCTAGCGATGAACGACTCTCACAATGGCGCCACGTCTATTCAACAATCAGTGGATGCTGTCGATAGATGGGGGTCTATTCTCGCTCATATTGAGGCTGCACCGGCAGGGATGCACGGACTTGAACATGAGGCGGTTGTGCGTAGAAATGAAGCAGTCCGTAATGCTGTTGATGTCTTCGCATCGGTAGTTCCACTCGATAAGATTCCCGGAAATAAAGTTAGTGATGCGCTCGTTTCGGCTGCCTTCGATGGCGCGAAGGACTCTCTACTTGAAAGTTATCTCCCCACGGACTTTTCATCCCAAGACTTGCAAGCTCGCTTGAATGCTAGCTATGCGACGGCAAATAGTATTCAGGACTCCTTAGTGGAAAACTTTTTGTCGCGAAGCGATTGGCCTAATGTCGAAGGAAAGACTAAAGAAGAACTCATTAACGCCTTCTTTAAACAACAAGGCAGTGGTAATACAGACCCTGATGGGAATCCCGACGACATTGTCCGTGACGAGAACGGGAACTTGCCCCCGTATACTTCTCTGACTGAGAATCAGAGGCATCGGCTGAGAGGGTTTTTAAGTACTGACACAGATCTGAAAGCTGCGCTAGACGCTGCTGAAGGTGTGTCTTTCAGCGCGTATATGGACGATAGCTTTAAGCTTAGGCTGCATCTTAAATAGCGTAATAGTTGCTGTACGTGGGGCTATTGGACTTTAGCAATGGCCCCACTGGGTTCATCCCATCATGAGCTAGTGTGGTCCATACCCGTTGTGGAAAGTTTTGGTCTTACCCCTCCGCCAAAATATTCCCAATCACCGGGTTCCACTCGCGGGGGATGCGCTCGGCAATGAAACCTGCCTGATTAAACGGGTCGGCTTCCAGTAGCTCCAAAGCTCCCGCGGCATCTTCAGCGCGCACAATAATCAACGCGTCATGCG
>ERZ773061.218-NODE-218-length-25177-cov-15.132633_pt1 | contig 25177 bp, 41 predicted proteins | sample MGYA00580627_ERZ773061 | MGnify/ENA primary metagenome ERZ773061 (study PRJEB29015, sample SAMEA2738119) | human oral metagenome | biome: human oral; feature: human-associated habitat; material: saliva | place: China | collected 2223 ...
TGAAAAATCCAGCACAATGTGGATCAATGGCTGGACGTCTGTATTATCCGGTAAGACTTGCTTGTCTGTACCAGTTTTCAATAAGTTGTATTCAAACCCTTTAATTCGTTCGCTAGCTTGTTCTAACGCTTGACAGTGGGCATCTAGCTCTGCACGTTGCACTCTAAGTCCGTAGATATGGACGGTTTGTCTTATCGTTCCAAAATTGTCGTTATTGAGCGTAGGTGCTGAGCTATTCTCGCCAATGAAAGCGAAAGGATAGCTAGCGGATGAATCGGGTAAGTAGTCGTAAGTTGCTACCGTCTCACTAGCAATAGCAAATAGATTTCTGAATAGATCATGGCTAGGTGTCATTTAAAGGCTCCTTCCATAACTTTACGGATTTGTTCAGTGAAATAAGGCTCGATTTCTGTCATCATGGGGCGCATGAATGGCGTCCCCGGCTGATAACGTGTGCCATATTCTTGATAACCACTATATGAGGCGGCAGCGTGAATATGATATTCCTCGACTTTTGGAAGACCGGTGATTTCACTCTTCAAAAAGCCGGTATCTACTGGGGCTTTACTCTGAGCAATGTTAGTACCCTTCTCCCCGGCATTTTTTAGGACATTGTTAGCTTGGGTTTTTATTTTTTGGCTTGCATTTCCTAATGCGGCAGCAAGTTCCAAATCCCCACGCCATTCAATTGAAAAATTAGCCATTTAGCTCACCTCTTTTCAATCTGATTGCGCCCTTAATCGGTGCGTCAATGCGTTCGATAGGGTAATACTTATTGCCCTCGTATAAAGCGTAGTCAAACGGCTTCTGCTCTTGACTGAATCGGCATATCATGACCACGTCTGACCTACTCCCATAGGCTTCAAAGACACGTTGTTGATCAATGAAGTTAACCAAACAAGGCACAATCTTACTAGACTGTGCCTTTTCTTCGTGTTTATCAGTTATCGGGTTGTAAGTCGAAACGCCTTGATTCACTAACTTGATGCGGTGCGGTGTTTTCATAGGAACTTCACCTTACCTTTTCGAGCCAGCGAACCGTCCAGACCGAAATCTTTATCCAGAATCTTTCTGTAAGGTTTGAACATATCGTCCCAATCCTCGTAAGTGACTGAATAGCCGTCTACATTTTCGGTTTTGACACCCTCTGACCCCTTACGACCATAGAGTTTGTAAACAACATTTTCGATGATGAAATGATACTTCTTGTCAATCTCGGTTGTTCCGACTAGTGCTTTGAAATAACTCTCAGCGTCGCTGACTAAGTCTTCAATCAATTTATCCTCAAGATCGTCTTTAACGTCGATACCCAACCGACGCTTAATCTTCTCAAGTTGGATATCGTTCATTTTAGACCTCCTCCGCAACCTTTAGAAGTTCTTCTAAATCTGCTTTTTTCGCTTTGGCATCATACTCGATACCAGCTTCATCAAGTTTTGCTTTGAGCTCTTTGACTGTAAGCTCTTTTGACGGCTCGACTGGTTCGATACCGCCTTTTTCAAGAACCTCTGCCACACGCTCTTTAGTAGGCTCATAGCCTTCTCGTGGGTAAGTTTCCCCGACTTGGTAGATATATTCGTTATCTTGCAAATCACGGAATGTAATCTTAGCTTTATAGGCCATTTGAACCTCCTGACTAGACTCCTACTGGTTGGATGGCTGCAAATGCTTCGTCGTTTGGAATAGCTACGGCAATTTCAAAGATTGCACGGAGCGCTTGCATGTCTTGTTCAAACAAATGAACATCACCAGAATCAAGTGTGCCATCGTTTTGAACCTTAGACAAAGTAGCTTGGTCAGCGATTTTAAGACGCAAGTTAGTGCCGTTTGGAATACCGTACACCAAGCCGTTGAAGTTACCAGTAATCAATGTACCTGCTGGGTAAGTTTGCCCGTCTTGCAATTGAAGTTGTGAGTATGGAAGACCATCAAGCTCACCGATTGCGTTAGGGTTAGCTGGTTTAGTGAAGATGTGTTGACCGCCGTTCACATTGTCGACGATTCCACGAAGTGTGCGGTTGATAGTGCGGTGACCTACGAATGCGTTAGGTTCTTTTTCTGACTTATCTTCCACATCGTAAATGTTATTGAGGTTGATGTCCCCAGATACGATGTTTTGAGCACGTTTAGCAGACGCCAAAACGTTAGCACCGAATGGATTGTTATACAAACCAAGGAACGCCGCCCCGTCGATTTTCTTGTTGAACAAGTCAACAATCTTGTCCTTGATTGATTCGAAGAAGTCAGTCCAAGTGTAGTTGAGGACTTCTTCTGTAACTGGCAAGATAACTGCCAATTTACGAGATTCAAGAACGTAAGATTTGGTTTGTACTTTTGCAGTACCGATTTTTTGACCTTCACCTACGAAGTAAGCGTCTGTCAATTGTCCAACTTCAACGCCCTTGCGGACCATTTTGCCTTCCATTTCAACTTTTTGACCAAGCTGAATGACTTTTGAAGTTTTTACAAGTTCGTCAGTGAAAAGATCAGTGATGTATTCTGATGTAATCTCTTTACCAAGAGAGTCAGACAATAGGACTGTGTCCGGATTGAATTTTTGTTGAGCCATGCGCTCTCCTTTCTTTGATTAGAAATTAGTGATTTTGGCTTTATCAAACTTGTCTTTTCCACGATGTGAGTGCCCTTCCGCTCCACCGCTTGTGCGAGGTGGTAGAGCTTTGGCTTCTTCTCGTTTCTGCAAGTTTAAGATGTTAGCCATGTTTGAAACAGCTAGCTTAGTAGCTTCTTCATCGCCTTTAACAACGAAGGCAAGCGTTGACTCGTTGACGGGCACGCCTTGAGCTTCGAGCTCTTTAATAGCGATATCCTGCATTTGACGTTGAGCAATCTGAGCTTGAAGTGCTGCAATTGTGCTCTGGGCTTCTTCGAATTCTTTATCCCGCTGTTTCCGTTGCAGCTCTTGAAGTTCTTCTTCACTCATTTTAGCTTTAGCAACGGCTTCCTCGATTTGAGATTGAATACCGGTTTGCATATCAGCAATTTCAAGAGTATGTTTTTCTTCCATCTGCTTGAGTCTACGCTGCATTTCAGCGACTGACACCATCTTCTCCTCTTTTCCTGGTTGGCTAGCTTCAACCTCTTGAGGATTCTCAACTGTTTCAAGTTCTTTTTCTGCCATGATAGGCTCCTTTCTTTACGCTTTTACGAGCAACCCCCTCGAACTCATGCAGCTTTTAACGTCGTCAGCACGGTCTGGACAAAGGGTTATTCACCCCACACACCGTTAACAGCTTCTTCATCAAGCGTGCTGCCGCCGGCTTTGTATTCCATTTTGATGTGTCCATACGCTGAACAACGACAGTTAGGGTGCATGGGGTACATGTTAACCCCTTTTTCTGCCTTGTTGATTGGTATGGCTTTTCTATCCAAAGGCTTACAGATATCGCAAGCCCCACTTTCTGCAACATAGATTAAATGCGTGAAGTCGTTCTCTTTCAACATCATCAATTCTGTATCAGCATTAATACGAGCTATTTCGGTCTTGAGCAATCGTTGGGCGTTGGCTTGGCTTGTGTTATATTTCTTAGCTAACCGCCGCCGTTCCTGCTTAAAACCGTCCATATCGGCGAAGATACGCGCTAACGAGCTAAACACATCCTTCTGCATACTTGCATGAAGTCCGTTCCTGCCCCAAACTCTACGGCTAAAATTCTGTCCGTAGAAATCAGCGTCTAAGATGGCTCTCATGCGGCTTACTGCATTGACGGCAGAATTGCCCAAGATACCCGCTTGACGCTTAAATTCGGCTAAATATTCACTCTCACGCGCTTCATCGAAGACTTCGTTAACGTCTGATATAAGACTAGCTATTTCAAGCCTTAATTCAGCTTTGAGTAGCTCCAACCGACTGACTTTCATTTTGAGGTTAAACAGTCTTAGCCATTGGTTAGTGCCGTGTGAGAAGTCTTTCTCGACTACTGCCTTTCTAGCTCGATCTCTGTACTCAGTGACATCGAACTCACTAGCCCGCTTCACAGCTTCAGCACGGCTTAGCCCCTCTTTGTCAGCGTAGCGCATGTAAAAGCCGTTTATTTGGCTCTGCATACGGTTATATGACGCTTGATAAAGCTCTTTTAAGACCTTGTCACGCTCTATGTCACGCTTGATTAGGTCTGATTGCGCTTTTCTCTCGGCATTGTAGCGTTCATTATTCGTCATCATCCTCAACACCTACAATCTGACTAACTTCTAGATCAGTAGCCCCGCCCTCTTTGAGCAAACGGCTCTTTTCTTTGCGAGCGTCTGTGAAGCTAGCTGATTCCATAAGCGTCTCTTGTGAGATTTCCATGCCGGAATTGATAGCAGATTGAATCTCAGCCCATACGTCCGTTGGTAGGTTCTCATGAAACGTGAATGTCAGCATGTCAGCGTCCACCGGTTCGATTCCTTTGAGGTTGTTTGATAGCAACTCAAGCAGTTTATAGCGTCGTCTGAGCGCCTTGACAAAGAACCCACGCTTAACGGCTGTAACTTGCTGCAAATCAACTAGCTTGTAGCGGATAGCGATCCCAGACGTAGCTGAGAAAGTCGAATCGTCTTGCAAGTTAGGCAATCCAACAATGCGGAAGAAGTCTTTAATCAAGCGCGACTTGTACGCTTCAACACCGCTCACATCATATTGCTTGTAGATATAGCCCGCATCTAAGGATGTTTGTTGTCCGTTGTGTCCAACTCCACTCTCAAGCACTAGCATGTTAGCGTGCTTCATTTTCATGATGTCGGACGCATTCATGCCGGTACTTTCAAAATCACCCTTGATAACAAGCATTGCGTCATTAAGGTCTGACATGTAGTTAGCTGTGTCCGACTCTGCTGCGTCGTAAGCGTCAATGATTGGAATGCCTTTCTCCCAGTCTCCCGAACGCTCTCGGTTATTCTGCCATTCAACCACTGGCACCATACCAAACGGATTTTCTTTTCGCTCGATTTCCTGCCAGTTTGGGTCATAGCTGACAATCTTGTTGTCGGTGTAAACTGTGACAAACATCTCACCGTCATACACTGGACAATGCACAGCCGCAATGATATCCTTTCGGACGTCTGCGCTACGAATAGTGAACATCTCCCTTGCGTCAATCAAGACCACTGCTGGATTGCCAAACTCGTCATAGTAATGCAGCTCAAATGCTCGCCCAAAGCGTGAAGCGTCATAGACTAGCTCACGGTTAAGAGCTTCAATGTCGTTGTAGGCGTTGAAATCATCAATAGCCGTCAAATCGCTGTTAGTGTCAGTAGCACCAATTGAAATAGGCTGCCCTACTGTATAACCAGTGAAGAAGCGGCTAGCTTGTCCCCCCAAGTCATGCCTAATACGGTAGTCAGCTTTTTCTGGTTCTAGTCGTTTGCGCCCATTTAGAATCGTGTAATTGTTCCCGTTTGAGTAGCTCTCTAGGATATTCAAGCGGTCTATCTGTCCGTCTTGAAACCGAGCTACCATCTTCTCTAACTTCTCACGCCCTTGGAACGTGTCCACTAGGTCATCCGCTGATTGAGCCATGAAGTGTGTATTTGCTTCTTTGGGAAAATGAAGGAAGTCTTCACGTTTCTGCAAGCTAGTCGGTTCCATGTCTCGCTCGAATTGATATGATCTAGGAATGTACTGCCCTTCATGTAAGATGTCGTCAGCACTATGTGTCGTGTTCGTCATTCTATCTCCTTATCAGTTTGTTAACCCATCTAATCTTAGCGTCTACATCCTGCTTATCCTTGACGAAAATAAGGTTTTGCAGTGCGTACCTAATAGCGTCGATACAGTGGTTATAACTATCGCATGGCTTGTTGATGTACTCGTTTGTATGCTTATCTTTCTGCCATGTATAGTTCTCAAGTTCCTCAATCGTCTTGACACATCTCTCATCAACGATGATGTCGAACTGTTGCAAGAATTGAATCCCTTGTAGAACCGAACCTTTGCCCTTGTTTACCGGAATAGCTCGACGCAAGCCCAGTGTTTGCAGTTCAGCAATAGATTTCTGCTCTGCTGAGTCGGCCATAATCACCTCTTTTGAATAACCAAGGCTAGTAATAGCTTCTGCTATCTGGTTGTTAAGCAAGCCCTTCTTGACATATTCCTCTAGGATATATAACCGCTTATTCTCTCGGTCTATTTTGACGTGCATAAACGCCGTGGGGTCGTTTGTGAATCCGAAGTCAAGACCAAAAAAGGACGGTAGCTGTTTAAGCTCGTCCTTATTGAGTAATCTCTTTTCATACTTTGGAAATACTAGCTTGTCAAGGGTGGCAAACTCACCCAAAGCATAGATTTTGTAGTAGGCTTCGTTTCGGTTTGCTAGCTCCTCGATATTCTCCTTGGTCAAGTCGTCCAGAAAGCGATTGTCCTTGTACGTCGTTTGATAAACCACTGTATTTTTAGGGTTCTTCACAAAAAACGCATTATATACCCAGTTAGCCTTAGACACCGGGTTAAACATCAAATAGATTTGTTTTTGTTTGTGGGCTTTATCTCTCAAGCGAAGCGTTAACTGCGTGTAATCATCAAGCGTAAACTCTGACGCTTCTTCCATCACAACGTCTGAAATGCCTTTGATAGACTTGATTTTCTCTGGGTTATCCATCCCTTTAAAAATCAGCTCAGCCCCGTTCGGTAACTCAATACGGAATGCGCTCATGTTAACCTTGCATAGATTAAGCACACCAAAGTAAGACAAGGCTGCTAGCACGTCCGCAAACACCGAATCACGAACCGTAGACCCTACCTTACGCAATATCAATATTTTGCGGGGCTTATCCCACTTTTTAAGAGCTTTGAGGACTATCTTCTGGAAGACCCCGTGGCTCTTACCGCTAGACGCTCCGCCGTAATGAACCTCAGTGAATGTGTCGTAATCAAACAAATGCTCATAGATATGCCGATTAAACACCTTGCTTGGATTGATTTCAAGATTAATCGTCATTCCATTCACCGACATTGATGTTGATATCTTGCGTTACATCGGCTTCGACCTTATCTATCCACATTCTGTAACGTTTACCGATATCAACTGCCGCAGCTCGACGGGTGGCAACATTCGGCTTAGCTTGAGCAATGCGTTGCATACCCTCGCCATCTAGAACAAGCAAGGGTTCTTCAACCTCTCCACGCATGACGGCAGTGAGAAACTCCATGACCTCTTGTTGATCCGCAACACGTTCCGACTTTAACTGCTCCAGTCGTTCGTCTATATAAGCCTTGACCTCAGTATTTCTTAGTAGCTTACTACCATTGACTTCTGCCGTCCTTATCTTCTTAATACTAGGATAAGCCTTCTTGTACGCTTGCGTAGCGTTTAGGCTGACGATGTACTCATCGGCAAACTTTATTTGTTTTTCGGTCATCCCATTTTCCATCAACTCCTTTCTGATATTGAAAAAGACAACCCACAAAGTGAGCTGTCTCTGATTTTCTTCGATAATATAATAATACCACTTTAAACAGTTGTAAGATACCGAACTTTAACCGTCCAATTACCGATTTTTCAACATTCTACAACTAATTTGCCATCTCTATACAATTCAGCAAATGCTAGGATAGCATTATTAAGTAGCTCTTGAAAAGCTGTCCTTTCGAATCCGATTGCTTGGGCGATTTGCCAGTTTGGTTTCGGTGGGTATGCCAGATATTTCTCTATCAGTATTCTGCGATAGTCTGGACGATATAGCCCGCTAACTGCTTGCTCTATGGCTTCTAGCTCGTTCATAGCATCAACACGCCTAACTGCGATATTTTCCACGGGTCTACTCACTCCACTGCCACCTCTTGGCATGAAAGTGAACTCTTGTGTAATCTTCTGCTCAGCGCTATCGTGTGCTATCTCTCGCCATCTTGGATATTCTCGAAGTTTTCGCTTGCAACCTCTGATAGTTGCTTTTTCATCAATTTCCGGCAATAGCATTGTTCTGTCCTCTTTGGTATAATAGTAGTGTTGACTTTCAAAGAGTGCCGGCCATTGTGTCGGTCTTTTTTTGTTTAGCCCAAAGACATTAAGAAGTTTTATAAGAGAAAGATTAATGTATTTGTTTTGGGGTTGTCTCTTGGGCCTTCTATCACCTCCTTCCTAGCCATCGACACCAGCAAGATCTTTGGCTTTGTTTTTGTAACGCAATGATATCAATAAGAAAGAGGGTTGTTTCACATCCTTTTTTTCTTACATTTGCCGGGTTTTGTTTGAGCAAGGTCTGTCAGCTTGCTCGGTGTTGAAAAGTGTTCAAGCCACTAAAAATCTATATCCATTTTTTAGTGTAATTTGACAGACGATAGCTAGCAAGGGAGTCGAACCCTCACTAGCTACACGCCTAACATGTAGGCTGTATATAAGGCTTTTTTAACCGTGGTCTTCTCACGACCTACCTTGCCTTTATTACGATATTTAAGAATGATGCGATCAACTTCATTGTCTAATCTCTCGTTCCATTCATAGTTATTAAATACATAATCAATAATTTCGCTGAAAAGCTCTCTTGAAAGTAGCCCTTCCATTTGAATTGCTTTTAGAGGTGTCAAAGTTGCATTTTCTGAATAGCACTGACTAATACTATTTTGGGCTTTTTGGGCTTGTTCCTTGCTGCACCCTTTGACACTTCTAATATAATCATTGATACCTCTAGAGTGTTCCTTGCGTAGTTCTTCCACTTCCGCACGAAACTCCTGGAATAGCTCCGCTGGAAGTCCTGCGTTAGTTTTATCCAAGAATTGGCGCGTGGTTTTCCCTCTAGTATAATGGCTGGCCAGATACTCTTTAAGGTCATGATAAAGCTCGTCTGAAATAATGCCTTCTAGCCTATCAACTGTCGCTGGCGATATCCTCGCACGCTCCATGACTGCATTGTTGAGTGCTTGGTAAATGATTTTTGCTTGCGCTTCACTGCACTGTCTGACATCTTGGAAAAACTGCTTATAAGAGCCTTTTTTGTGTGTTTTTCTAAGTTCCACATGTTCACTGACTAAGCGTTGATACAGCTCCGGTGTCAGTCCGGAATATTTGTAGGTTTTGCTCATGAGCTCACCTCTAATAGTTCCGGATTCTTGTATATATTTCCTGCAATTTCGCAGTCGGTATGTCGTAGCCACAATTCACATCCGTATTGCTTAGAATCAAGGCGATATGCTCCGCCTCGATGTCTTACAACTTCGTAATAAGTTGGCTCAGAATAGACATTCTTAGCCATTTTGACTACATCCCCTTCAAAGATTTCTTTGCCATTCTTGTCTCTGAGTCCGGTTGACTGCATGAGTACATAATTTTTTATGTCTTCTTTTACAACATTTCCATTTTTGTAAGTTGCTTTGATAATTTGTTCATCGAAAACCAGTGCGTAAACTTGCACCATCTCTTTAAACTCTTTGTCCCACGCTCTAAATCTTGGAATCATTGCCCTCTCCATTCCTAAGCCTCTACTACTGGAAAATGGATTTCCCCGACAACAAGAGAGGCCACGCTATAATAATAGCCACCATTCCCGTCATTAGCTTCACATTCAGCTAGGGCTATAGGGTTTTGATTATGATAAATAGTGACTGTGTTCTTACTTTCTGTTGTTCCACCACCGATTTCCTCTGTTACTTGTTCACCAATTTTTACATCGGTAATAATAGCGTCTAGCTTGACATCTTTGAACTCCCCGCCCGCATAGGCGCAACAATCACTTTCTGACATTTCAATAGTGACCCTTGTGCCATCTTCAAGCAACAGAAAGTCTTTATCCCATTTCACGATGCGCTTGTGGAGCAACATCTCTTTAAGTTCTTCTAACGAGCCATACCTTGCATTCTCCCAATCGGGCTCGCAGTAGTTTGGTAGTTTAATGGTTTCTGTCATCTCAACTCCCTCTCTCCTTCAAATAGCTAGGGATGTCATCCCCAACATTTACCGCATCGTACTGCTCCTTGCTGACAAGGAATTTCCCGTAAGCTCCACAATCAATAGTGTAGAGCTTTCCGACCATTGATTTTCCGGTCACCTTACCATGCATCTCTGTGCCCACGTTATCTACACGATGGATAGTTACTGTCTCTAGCCTACGTGGCACTGTCAGGACGTAGTAGACTGACAGCATGTTAATAGCTAGACTGACGACTAAGATAACGCTTGAAATAGTCAAGCTATCCGTGTACCACTTCTTAGAGGTCTTCTTCTTTGACAAAAGTTCCATTAATCATCTTTCCCTTTCTTAGACAGCGTGCGCAAAGCGTAAAACACAGCTATTACCATCGAGACGAATTTAATTGTTTCCATCCGTTACCTCCATCACTTCAACGCCCGGGCAGTCAAACACCCACCCGAAGCCGTTCGCTTCAAGTTCTTTGTGGGTGTGTTCAAGAACGGCATAGTGAGAATTTTCCTTGGTACCAAACCACCAACACTCCGCCAATTCGCTGAAAGCCAACCACTGCTTATCCCCTTTTATTCCTTTCACTCTAACCGTATATCTAGGCCCTTTATCGACCTCGTAGCCGAACTGGTGCATGTTTGCGAGGGTAGTGATGGCTTTGTTCCTGCCAGTATGGTACATCCAGTATTTGAACTCGTCCCATTTCGTATCAGCCCAGCTTGTAAGATATGCCCAAATATCCTCATTTAAGTCATTCTTATGTTCCTCATACCAGTCCGCCACGACTTGCGATACTACTGGTTTAGGGAAAAATGAATCATATAGGTCTTCTGCGTGGGCTATTGATAGGCGCCCTGCTGTTGCTAGTTTCTGTACTGCTTCATTTCTAGTCATTCTACTTACTCCCTTAATCGACATTTTTAAGTTTTACAGGCACCCACATTTTAGGGTTGTAATTGATCTCATATTTGTATTTTGAAACATTCGGTACTTCAACATCTTCTACTACATAAGAGACATTATCTGACAAGCCGATAATATGCTTTTGATATTTATTCTTGTCATTTTCTACAACAATTTCAAGTTGTTTATCACGAGTATCAGCCTTGATGGACATCCTACCGCTCATTTGGAACATTACGTCATTTGTAATAGCATCAATAACCGTTACTTTTCGAACAACATTAAAGTTATCCGACTCTTGAGATAAATTTTCAGATACTCTATTTGCCTCCGAGCACCCAGTTAAAAATAATAAACCACTTACAGCAATAATAGCCATTTTACTTAATTTGTTCATCGTTTTACCTCACACATAATATTTGCGTTCTAAATTAATCATCTCTTGTCTAAGTTCAATTCCTAGACGTTTGATTTTTGATTTGTTAGCTGCCGATGCCGTCCACCCATTAGGTGGTTCTTTGGAAAGCTCTTCACATTCAGAAATGTACCTATCACACATATTTTTTATGTAATCTAATTCATCCATCACATTCCACCATTTCTACCTTGTATTTTCGTGCATTGCGATATTCCAATCCCAATCTGTGCATTTCATTAATCGCATCATTCTTATTCGTGAAGACATGCTCACTATCTTCCATGTTGTCGTAGTAAACGATTACTTTGTATCGCATAGTTTCATCATTCCTTTCAGTAATTCCTCATCCAGCAACTGCTCCAGTGTCAAGATACGGTTTAATTTCTTGGCGTTAATACCTAACTTAACGCTGATAAGCTCCATATCCTTACGATTAGCCCAGAACCATCTCGAAAACTCTTGCGTTTGACCTAACACGCTTGTGTGGTCATAATTCCCTGGAGCATATATACCAACCAACTTGTCTTTGTACTTGCCGTTCATTCAAGCTCCTTAATCTCAAACTCAATGCGTGGATTGGGACTGTACTTCTTACGAGCTCTTAACTCGCACACAATACTGTCATCCGTCCAGACGATACCTTTCTTATCAACTTTGTTGTACCCAGCGTTTGAAATGCTGTCAAAGAGTGCTTTAACAAGATTATCTACGTCTGGAGTTTTTGCATGCCAAAGCTTTTCGGCCATAAACCGCTTAAACTTGTCCCATGTTTTAGCTCTAGCCCTTGGCGTGGGCTTTTTTGATACACTCAAAGGTGCTTTCATGTAAAAGGTCACATCAACCGAGATAGGCCCGTCAAAGAATTGTCCGTCGTACTCTTGCTCAATGAGTTGTGAGCATTGACGTCTCCACGCTTTCATTTTTGGGTCTTCATAAGTGCCAAACTTGCTGAATCTAGGCCTTGTTTGAGGTTTGGGCTCGATGTTTAAAATCATCTTCATAGCTTCACCTAATTAGAACGGCAAATCATCATCGCTGATATCCATAGGGTTTGCGTTCCCGTATGGGCTACTATCTCTTGCAAAGTTTGGCCCTTGCTGTTGCGGTACTTGCTGACCGTAATGCCAATCAACGCCCCTTTTTTAGCCCAGTTAGCCAAATTCTCAGCTTGCTGGCGCCAGATAACACAATTGATAAAGTCTGTTTCACGTTCACCGTTAGCGTCCTTAAAGTTGCGGTTAACGGCTAGGCTGAAAGATGCTACTGCGACATTGTTTCCGGTGTATTTTAGTTCTGGATCTCTGGTTAACCTTCCGACAAGGCAAACTGAATTAATCATAGTTTTCTCTCTTTCTATTCACGATTTAGTAAATCGTCCAATGTTAGAACCTCATGTAGCTTTTTCTGTGATTTGCAATAATCACAATGCCCGCATTTCTTAGGTTCTTCGTTTCCAAGCGATACTTGATACACTCTAGGGGCGTGCTCTGTGAGATAATTTAGCCCCTCTGTGAGCCATTCCTCAGTCAATTCGATAATTTCTTTATCTGGCTGTTTCTCTTTTGAGACAGCAACGATAAACGGTTTATACGTTGGATAGTCCATTTGACGTAGCAGCTCTAAATATGTCCCTAACTGGACATGGTATTGAAACCCTAGAATGTTGTTGACTGCCGTTGGTACTTTAGCGTGTAATTCCTCAGACCATTCTTTAGCCCAAATTGATTTCATGGTTTTTAAATCAACTACATAGCCTTTTGAAAAGTTGATACTATCCAACTTCCCCTTGAATGGCACGCCGGCGATAAAACCAGTGACAATCTTTTCTTTTTCAACCTTGTCACCTTTTTTTCCGTGATACAGATTATTGAAAAGTGTATCGCTCTTTAGTGTTTCGATGACTTTTTCAGCTAGTTTGAAATCTGTTAACAGTCCATACGGTTTGCGACTAGAGAATAGAGCTTTTTTATTTTCGGTTTTAAATTTCTCGTGAGCTTCTTCGCTCTCGAAGTAGCTATGGACATAGTTCCCAAAAAGTAGTGGTTTTTGATCTCGTTCATCCTCCCAAATACCGTCATCAATTGCTTTTGCTCTGGCTTCACATTTCATGTATTCCTTGAAACGACTAACAGACATATAGGTTTTGTCAGAATAGTAGTTTTCCTCTGTCAGAATTACTAAATCATCCATTTTCTACCTCTTTGATTTTGGTTGAATCACCTTCGAACAAGCTGACTTCTTCGATGATTTCACCAGTTTCAGAATCTACGCTTTTTTCTGTTTTAGGTTCGGCTTCATCACTCATAAGGTCACCTAAGAGTGTTTGGGTGTCCTCGTTTTTTGGTGTGACATCGATAGGGTCATCCTTAACTTCTTCAGTTTGATTGTCTGAGATAATACCCTCTTGCATTTCTGTTGATAGTGGGGCGTATTTACTCAAAATACTTTTAAGCACGGTTTTTTGTGCCATTGCATCGAAGTCTGTAGACCAAGGGCCTCTTGCATAAGTCTTCGAAAAGCGTTTTCCGTGATCCTCTACTTGTTCTTTCGTCCAAAACGTCAATTTCTTAAAGCCGTTGACAAGCTCGAATGTTGCAAAGTATCCGCAAACTTCATCCTCTGGTTGAGTGAAATCAACGTCCAATGTTTCAAATAGTGGGTCATATCCCTTGTATTGTGCCTTGTAGACCTTCCCTGAATTAATGGCTTTAAATTGACCTGAGCGGATAGCTAACTGAATAAGCCCTTTATAGCCAAGTTGAAACTGTGCATCTTGTTTGTAAGGTACGATGTAGGCGAATCCTAAACTTGGTTCGATTGGCAAATTCAAAACTGCTGCTTTCATTGCTGCTGTCATGATGGAAGTGTTGCTTGCTCGTGCTAGTAGATTGTTGTTGTTCACGATTGACAGAATACTGGCTGTAAATTGTCGCTCATTCCCGTTCAATACCTCTTGAAATTTCTGTTTTACTGCCGGTGTGTTAAAAAAATCTTTGTGTGCTAATTGATTTGTCATGTTGTTCTCTCTTTCATTTTTTGTAAAAGTGTTTTCTTGCGTGTTTTTGAATTTTCATTTTTGTCCAAGGTATATTTATACCGACAAGGTGTTTCTTCTTCTCAGAAGTGCTTTCTTGATACCCTCTCGCACCTTAAAATTGATTTTACGGTCGTTTCTTTCTTGGCGGTCTAGCGAATGGGCTGACTGTACCTTCTTTCAATTTTGCGTGAATGTAAATTCTGCGACCTCTATCGTCTAATTCCTCTGAAATGATTTTATAGAGTTCTAATCGTTTTTCAATCTTGGTAATATGTCTGCGTACACTTGTTTCAAAGTACCAACACTTTTCTAGTTCGTCATAACGGACAACTGTTTCTCGTTCTTCTGGTAAGTAACCCATTTTCTTCTCCTTTTCCTAGCGTGCACCAAAAATCATTGTAGATTTCTTAGCGAAATACATATATTCGTTGATTTTCTCGATGAATGAGTATAGATCTAAATCATCCATCATTTTCTGTTTGTGGCTCTCTGAGATTACAAGCCCATGAATGCGCTCATAGTCTTCAAAGAGTTTTAGTTTTACTTCTGTTTCTGTCAAAGCATCATCCTCTTGTCTTGTTGTGTCTTGAATTGATAAACATGTTCATTCGTCGTTCCAAGTCCTGTCTTCTTGAAAACCCTCGAATAGACACGTTTACCGTAAATATCTTTGATTTCTTGCGGGCTTAAGTTAGTGGTAATGATAGTCTTGGTGCGCTTGTTCAAAATGCTATATAAAATACCGTTAGACCATTCCGATGCCTTCTCTGTGCCCAAATCATCGAGAACCAACCATTCAGCTTCAGCAATCCGTCTGATATACTCAGCTTCAAGACTGAAATCTTCTTTGATTTTGGCTAGCAAGTCAACCACGTTGATAAACAGCCCCATCTTCTTTGTGTAGTCAGATAAGCCCTTTAGCGCTGAGTAAGATAAGTGACTCTTACCGACTCCAGTATCACCAATTAAAACGATGTTGTATTCCTCGCCGTCCAAATACCCCTTGATCTGATTCCTGACATTTTTCAAGTCCTCTTTTTGTTCTCTGGTCAAGGCTTTGTAATTATCGAAAGTAGCGCTTTTTAAGTCGTCATCCATCAAGCTAAAATCTTTCAGGAAATACAAGCGTTTCTGTTCTTGTTCTCTCTCATACTGTTCTTGCGCCTTGATTTCGTTCTGCCTTGCTTGCTCTTCACGGTGGCAAACTTCACATACTGTAAAAGGTTTGCTATTGGGAAATTGGATTGTGACATAATTCCGTTTATGCTTTTCGCAGTACTTATCACTGGTTGTCATATACTGCTTACGCATTTGTTTAGCAGTTTTTTCTAAACTCATAGGCTATACCTCTAGTATTTGCCGCAAGCAGGCCCAAATTTGGCTTTGCCGTTATTTCGGGGCCTAGTCAAGAATGGCTTGTGTCTATCAACGGGGTTCTTGCTCATTTCAAACTGTCGTTGGTCTTCTTCCTGCTGTGCTACTGTTTTAATTCCGTTTTGTGCCCAATTTTTCAAGATTGCTTCAACGTATCCAAAAGAGCGTTTAGAATTATCGGCTGCTTTGTCAATGGCTATCTTGATTAATTCTGTTTCCATACCATCAACAAATTGATAGGCTTCGAGTCTTTGTAGTTGCGAACCACTTAACACCCCGATTTGTTCTTGATAGTACTCAGCAAGGTTGAAATCTACATTTTTGCCTGATGTTTCAGAATCAATTAAGCCAGATAAATCATTAGGATTGTGAGCAGTAGCAGAAGAAGATAGCTTTTTATTCTCTTCTACTTCTACTGCTTTATATTCACTTAGGTTAGATTCACTTTTATTCTCTTCCACTGACTTACCTTTACTTATATTGTCTTTACTTATATTATCTTTACTTATATTGGGGCAACCAGTGGTTGTCATTTGGTTGTCATTTGGTTTACCAGTGGTTGTCATTTGGTGAGAATTTTCTGAAACATCGGAAGTTGAGTTATAAGTTATTGCTTGACTATTGGATTCTTCAACGTCATTTTCTAATAATTTCTTGTAAACACTAGGAACATATCTATCCTTTCTGATAATGTTCTGTTTATGGAAATCGACCACGAAATAAACCATTTCATCATTAAGAGGTTTTACGAATTGCTTGATAACTAGAAGTCCTAAGTTATCCTCGTTAGCTCCTATCATTCTAAGAATAGGGAATGCTTCCACCACTCCATCATCGTCGCAATTTTGGATGAGGTGAAAATAAAGAGCTTGTGCTTCTAGGGGTAGACGTAAGAAACGATGCGTTTGAGTAACAGTTTTACTTATCATTCTACGGTTTCCCATTTTCGCCTCCTGTATAATTGTATTTCTGATTATCTGCCATATTCAATGCCTGCCCTCCCACCACTTCAATTATTTAATTAATTATTTTTCTCAAAAATGCTTTGATTTCGTCTTTTGTAACTTCGTTACGTTCTGTGCGTTCGAAGTCCGAGCCGTCAAGTTTAGTTACGTTGTATTCGACTTCTACGATAAGCACTTCACAGCCAAACACTTCAGCGAGCTTGTCAAGATCGTTTTTTTGTTCTTCGTATGGTTCAAGCGGCAGAAATAGAGCACCAATTAAATCAGTAGTGAAACCAGCTTCGAAAGCCAGAGTGCCTCTGTCTTTGTATTTCCCAAGGAATGCATCTTTTTCAGCACTGTAAAATACGACTTGTTTGTTATTCTCTTTCATGGTTGTTATTCCTCACCTTCGTTAAACTTCTTAAATCCAAGAGTTAGAGCAGCGATGCCGGCTGCAATGACTACGAGTCCAAGAGTGCTAGCAATTCCTTCTTTCTCACCAGTGTTTGGAAGAGTGCCACCGTAAACCGTCGTATTTGGTGCCTTATTTGGCTCAGAATCGTTTTTATACACAACCTCGGTAATTTCTACCTCTTTTGTTTTCGGAGCGTCTACGGGCTTGTTAGGGGTATTTTCTGACGGTGTAGTTGGTTTAACTGGTTCATCAGGAATTTCGATAATCAACTCAGGTTTATCGAGGATTGGAGCTTCATTAGGTACTACCCCTCCAGACCATTCTGGCTTATCAATGCTAGGTGCATCGAATGGAGTAGTTCCGCCATTCCATTCGGGTTTATCATACTGTGGCGCATCATTCGGGATAACGCCACCGTTCCATTCAGGCTTATCGTATTGTGGAGCGTCAAACGGTACTGTTCCACCATTCCACTCCGGTTTTTCCAAAACCGGTGCATCGTTAGGCACTGTACCGATTGGTTCAGTGTATTCTGGTTTCACACGTTCTTCTGGAATCCCTGGGATACCACCTTGGAACTCAGGAATTTCAACTTTTGGAGCTTCACGAGGAATTTCAAACGTTGGCTCCGGTTTGTTCTCGCCTGATGCATCGCCTTTACCACCGACAAGTTGAACATAACTGTATGAGATAGCACCGTCTGACTCAGCTTTCAACTCAACCTTATTGGTTGGGTTAGTTGAGTCTTTTACTGCATTTGTTAGTTTAGTCTTGTACCAGATGTAAACCATGCGGTCTAATCTGTCCATTTTAAGCTCGAAGCCATGTTCAGACTTGCTGATTGATTTAACGAGTTCCATTGCTGAGCCTTTATCAATCCAAGGATCAGTGCTGTCGATATAATTCATGACAAAGTAGTCATCAACTAATTTCTGATTGTCTGACATGGTATCAATCAATGTCACATAATTAAGGACACGTCTAGCATAGTTCAAACGAACAGTCCAGTTGATAACAGTTGGGTCATTCTCGTCTTGGCTGCCCCATTTAGAAAGTAATTCATCTTTACCGATTTCTTGCTCTTTTCCAATGTTTACAGTAACCACCGTACCATTGAAATTAACGTTAACTGGCTTGCCACTTTCAACCTTGTCAGTCCACTTAGCATCGAGCTTAAGACTCATTTGCTTGTTGAGTGGATGAGTAGCAAAGTAGTTATTGAATACAGTCGTAACTGTTTGTGTCTTAGGGTCAGTTGAAGCCTTACCCACAACAGCTTTTTCTGGGTTATAGACATCAAAATCATAGTTTGTTTGGAAGTTGATTTCTTTTGGAAGGTTGAATGTTACCTTATCCCCTTCGTTGATAGGCATATCATCAGGGAATTTTACGTCTTTATATTCAACGGTAAACCCTGAATACTTACCAGTTCCATTTGATTGATCAACGACAACATCTGGATTAGTTACTTTAATTTCGTTGTCTTCTTTGACAAATTCAGTAGGTTGTTTAGGTGTTTCTGCTACTGGGGCAGTAGTTTCCACTGGTTGCGCTGTTTCAGTAACTGGTGCAGTTTCAGTAACTGGTGCAGCTGCCACTGTTTCAGACGGTGTCACTGTCACGTTGCCGGCATTGTCAGCTGTGTAGACATTAGACACCGCTGGTTGTGCATCTACCACTGGTGCAGCAGTTTCGTCCGCTGACACTGACCCAGCACCAATCAATAGAGCTGTCGCAATAGCAAGCGTGCCACACAATCCAAATGCTTTTGATTTTACATAACCTGGTTTAGCGACTGTTTGAGTGTTAAAAGATTTCATGGTATAATCTCCTTGGTGTATTTTTCTTGCATGGGCCCTAACCCATGCTTTTTTAGTGCCTTCAATCCGCACCCAACGCCCACCGTGTCATGTTTTTCAATGTTTTTTTAGAAAGATAAGTGTGGGAAAAGTAAAGTTTATATTTTTGGGGAAAAGTATAAGTTACACTCTACGGTGAGCCGTGGCTACGGATTGAAGATGTTGCTATTTGCTATATTTCTGCTTGAGTCGTTCCTGTTTTTCTTCGGGCGTCTCCACCCACTCAAAGAAGGGCTCTGGTTGTTTCGGTTTCTTCTTGGAAAAAAGTTTTCTTAGTAGCTTCATGAGTTACCCCACTAATTGATCTAATGGCAATCCGTGGTCAGCATTGAACTCTCTGACCTTTTCGTCAATCATTCGATGTGGACGAACTTCAAATACTTCCACTTCTTCGTTTTGTTTTTTAGACCAAATCCAATTGATAAGTTTTTTCATTGTTGTTTCTCCTTTAATTTAGAATTTCACCGTTGCTGAACACACCAAAACATGTCCCGTCTTTCATGATGACGTCAATGCCAACGTGGTGAGCACCATTTCTGTCAAAACGGATATCGTCAGTCAAGAAAGCTTTTTTAATTCCAAAGTTTTTGAAAAAAATGACCATGCCTTTATTTGTTTTTAGGTTTCTCATGATGTTAATTTCCTTTCTGTTTTCCCTAACCGCACTAGAGAGCTAGTGAGGTTCATATATATTTAAGGAGACTTATGAATATCAAATCGTTGTTGCTTACTTAGTTGGTATCGTTCAGTTTCCTCACTAGCTCACTGCTACGGCTAGGGGTGTTAATGTTATTTGAATCTGTTTCTAGTTTTCCATTCGATGAAGGACTTAAACCCTTCATAGTTGATGAATACCAGTTTATGTGTTGGGTTGAATACGAACTTTTGAAAGTCTTTGTTATCCCTCATCTCTCGGACAAGGTTCTTTGCCATCGACTTCCCTAGACCTTCCCACCGCTGCATGAGGTGGTCGTAGTCTCCCCACTCAGCCGTCTCGTTAACCCCGACTGGTTTGTAGGTGATTTCCATTGGTTGCTCCTTTCAGGTCAACTTAGCAAGTAAGGTTAATTTCACTTCAGCATAGCCGTCCTCGGTTGTGCTTTTTATTTCAAACTCCGTAAGAGTTTGTAACTCTTGACCGTCCAAGGATACTTTATCTTCGCGGATTTTGATTTCATTCATAGCGTTTCCTTTCTGATCTAAACTGTTAAGCGTTCTTGATTAAGAAACTTGTTGATGAAATACTGTTGGCCCTTGCCAGTAACCTTAGTTGTCGTGTTGGTAGTTGTATGGCCGTCAGCGTGATTAATATTTGTCTTTTTCAACTCAAACAGCTTTAAGTCCATGCTCTTTTGCGTTGGTTGATTCCAAGAATCTCCACGACGACTGATTAGATAGCCGTTAGAGCGTAGCCACTGAAAGAGCTTGTTTTGGCCGATATCAATCCCATTCTGTTTCAAGATTTTAGCCAGCTCACCAATTAGACAAGATGACTTGCTAGCACTGACAGCGTCAGCAAACAGCACTTTAGGACGGTCAGCTTCGATTTGTGCTTCTAGCTTATGGACTTTCTTATCAGCCATTAGCAACGCTCTAGCCATGATTTTCTCTGGACTGTTGAAGTCCTTTTCTACTTGGATGAAGTAAGTTCGAACTTGCTTGCCTTTATCTGTCCGCTGAATCATTGCGATTTCTTTTGCCATGTCCAACTTTAAGACGTGGTCAGTCATATCTTGTAGACCTCCAAGGGTATGACATTTTTGGGTCACCCTTAAATAGTCTTCGTTTTCAGCGAATCCATATTCTGTCATTCGCTTAAACCATTTCTTGTATTCCGTTTTAACTTCTAGTGTTTCATGGAGTTGTCTACCAGAAACAACTGGTTCATTATTTTCGTTTAATGATACGTTAATCAATTCGTTCATTGCTTGTTCCTTTCTTAATTTATCGTTGCGTTTCGGGAACGGTTTGTTTAAAAAAAATACCGATTTCGTCTTTGCTATACCCTAAAAGGTCAGCTAGTGTGATAAGTTCGTCAGCAGAAAATGAGATTTTCCCATTCTCTCTCTTATTATACTGGTCACGAGCCAAACCCATTCGTTCAGCCATTTGTGCCTGCGTATAACCTTTTGCTACTCGCTCGGCTTTCACACGAAGCAAATCAACTTTCATAGATTACCTCCGTTCGTTTGATTTTTATTACTTGTTCCTTAGAACAATTATAGTATATCTAAAGTGTTCCCATTTGTCAACACAAAAATAAAAAAAATATAAAAAAAGTTTATTTTTGGGAACGTATTGTGTATTTTTGGGAACTGATGTATAATGTATTTACTATTAAATAAAAGGAAAAAGTGCATGAGAAACAACGAGGAAATTATTTCACTAATAAAAAGCTATTTAGATAATAGTTCTATGTCGATGTCTGAACTAGCTAACAAAGCAGGGGTTTCAAAATCGACTTTATCAAGATATCTTTCTGGGAGTCGAGTGTTCCCACTGAACAAAGCGGACGATTTCGCTAGTGCTTTAGGTTTAACAACAGAACAATTCTTAAATGTGACCCCTAGCCCGAAAGACACTGCTTCAAACGATATTGACGAGATCATAGCCAATGCCATGATGTTCGATGGTAAACCTCTTACAGAGGAAGATAAACGTGCCATTCGTGGCATAATTGCCGGCTATATGAGTAGCAAAGGGGATGTGTGATGGTTCGCAAACCCAAACAATCTTATAGAGATTTAGTTACTTTGCTTGACAACAATGGGGTTAGTTTTGAGCTTATGTCTAAAGGTAAAGCTATTACTTTTTTAGAAAAGAACAACTACTACTATAAAGTCTCTGCTTTTCGAAAAAATTTTAAAAAGAAAAACGGGAAGTATCAACATCTTGATTTTCAGCATCTTGTAGATCTAGCCACAATTGATATGTATTTGCGAGACACGCTTCTGGATATTGCTATTAATGTTGAACATTTTATAAAAGTCGAGTTATCTAGGTTAATTACTAACAATCCTGATGAAGATGGTTATACAATTGTTCAGGAATTCGCTGTCAATTATCCAACATACTATAACAGCACCTATAATAGGTTCAGACAATCTCGATATCAAAAGGATATGTTTCTAAAACGTGGGTCTGATATCCCGATTTGGGCGTTGATGGAGCACATGGATTATGGTTGCTTGTTAAAATTAGTAGGACTTTATTTTGATAAGTATAGGCCCAGCTCTCTTCAAAAGGCTGTGACATTGGGTGATAACTCGAGACATCTCAGAAACGCTTGCGCTCACAATAATGTCCTGATGGTAAATGTATTTAGAGATGACGAAAAATTGAATAGAGTTAATGCCGTAGTTAATACGTTTGCTAGACAAAAGGGTGTTCTCAAATATCGTCAATACCGCAAAGTGAATGACCTTCTTTCACTCATTGCCTTATCAAATGCCTACTGTTCCACTGCGGTTCAATATCATCAAGGTTTAAAGATCCAAAATCTTATTGACCGAATGCAAAGATATGCATCTGATTACACAAAAACGCCAGAACTGGTTAAAATGTTTACTATTTTTTGTAAAATCATTGACAATAAGTAAAACATTTTGTAAACTATTTTTAGTGGAAGACTGATTAAGTTCAGCGCCCTATGGCTTGTGCGTGCGCAAGTGTAAGGGAACAAAACGTCTAAAAAGGGCCAGTTCGTTTGTCGAATTGGCTCTTTTTGCTTTTTTATAGAAACTGGTACGAGGAAGCTATGCCTGAAAAAGAATTACTTGAGCAGTTTAACGTGTCTCTTTGTGAGTTCGACTCTAGCCAGTGGCCACGAGATGGGTTTCTAGACCCTGTTAACCGTGTGGTTTACATCAATAGGGATTTGTCTGCCGAAAGGCGTTTAAAGGTCCTACTGCACGAGTTAGGGCACCTAGAACACAATCCTAAACACTACGAGCGTCTGCGAGAAAAATATGAGGCTCAAGCTAATAGAGACATGATCCGTGGATTGCTCGAAAACGAATCCCTGGACGACTTTAACTACGTCCACTTTATGGAAAAATATAATCTCACCACGATTTGTGATGAGACTTTTGTAAAAAATGAGTATTTAAAAATTAAAGGAGATTGAAAAAATATGTGCAATCACTGAACCACATTAAAAGCTGGGAGGAAATTTTATGAAAAAATTATTGTCTGTAGGCTTAATAAGCCTTTCCATCGTAAGCCTTGCTGCTTGTTCTCAAAGTAAGAGCACGTCTTCTCAAACTAGCTCGCCGTCAAAAGCTAAAACTGAGCAGTCAAGTGAGAGCAAAGTTCCAAAGGAGTACAAAACTGCTGTAACTAAAGCGAAACAGTATGCTAGTACCGTTTACATGTCTAAGGAGGGACTGCGCTCTCAACTAGTAAGCTTTGATAAATACTCTCAAGAGGCCGCTGACTATGCTGTAGAGAATTCTGGTATCGACTATAGCAAGCAAGCTGTTGAAAAAGCTAAGCAATACCAGGAAACAGTAGCAATGTCTCCTGAGGCAATCCGTGACCAGCTCGTGAATTTCGACAAATTTACACAAGAAGAAGCTGACAATGCTGTCCAAAATCTGAAATAAAACAAAAAAAGCCCTATAATCTCCCTCGCCAAAGTTAGATTATAGAGCGGCATCACAGAAAACAGAAAACAAAAACACAATCACAGTTAAACAAACCAATAAGGTTATGTTTTCTTTTTCTGTACCCATTTTACCAAAAATAAGGAGATGTGACAATGTGGGTAGAAGAATTACCGAATGGGAAATATAAATATTTCGAAAGATACAAGGACACTTACACTGAGAAATGGAAGCGGGTATCTGTTACTCTATCCAGTGGCTCAAATCGAGCAAAGAAAGAAGCACAACGCTTACTTGATGATAAGATAGCCCAGAAAATAGAATCGTCAAGTACCACTAACGTATCATTCCATAGTGCCTTCAACGAGTGGTGGGAGTTCCACCAAAAGCAGATTAAGTTAAGTTCAATCAAGAGTCTTGCAGCATCCGTTAAGCGAATATCTGACACTATCGAGCAAGGAACCATCCTATCAAATATCAATGTCCGACTTATCCAGTCCTTGCTAGACACTGAAGATTGGACAGATTCACAGAAATATCGTGCTAAAACTGTACTAAATACATTCTTCGATTATGCTGTTGATCAGCAACTTATAACTGATAATCCATCGAGGAAGGCACGATTACCAAAGAAGACTAATAAGCTCGAAAAACAACAAGCTGCAAAGAATAAATACTTAGAACCAGACGAATACAGTCGATTGCTGAAAGAACTCTACCGAAAGGACATAACGTTGAGATATGCTCTAGCGTGTGAATTTATGCTTTTAAACGGGTGTCGGATTGGTGAGTTAGCTGGTCTGACCGTGTCAGATTACCACAAAGAAACACGCTCTTTAGATATCCACACCTCTTTCAACAGATATATCCCAGAAAACGAAGGAACAAAAACAGTCGCTAGTTATCGAACCACCTACCTCACCAATCGTGAGATGGATATCATCGACCAAATACTAGAATTGAAAGAGTTAAGCGAATCAACCAACCCGAACTGGTATCATAGTGATAAAATCTTCACGACAAACACTGGAAAACCTATCCATAGCACAATCCTAAGTGCATCGCTCCAACGGGCTAATGCCAGACTGGAAACGCCTATCGACAAGCATCTATCCCCTCATATCTTCAGACACACCACAATTAGCATACTTGCTGAAAACAATGTGCCACTTAAAACCATCATGGATAGGGTGGGGCATGCCGATTCGGAAGTAACTACTAGCATCTATACTCATGTCACACGAAACATGAAAGACCAAGCAGTCAATATTTTAGATAATATCATCACGAATAATCTTGCCCCTTCCTTGCCCCTCGGATAGAAAAAAAGAACCCTAGGTTTAACCTAGAGTCCTCAGAAACGTTGTTAAATCAACGTTTTATTTTTTCAAGTTGTAGAATGATTTCAAACCACGGTATTCTGCAACTTCACCAAGTTGGTCTTCGATACGAAGCAATTGGTTGTATTTAGCGATACGGTCAGTACGTGACAATGAACCTGTCTTGATTTGACCAGCGTTAGTTGCAACTGCGATATCAGCGATTGTTGAATCTTCAGTTTCACCTGAACGGTGTGATACTACTGCTGTGTATCCAGCTTCTTTCGCCATTTCGATAGCGTCGAAAGTTTCAGTCAAAGTACCGATTTGGTTAACTTTGATAAGGATTGAGTTAGCAGCGTGTTCTGCAATACCTTTTTCAAGGTAAGCTGTGTTAGTTACGAAGAAGTCGTCACCAACCAATTGAACTTTACCACCAAGACGTTCAGTAA
>ERZ773061.219-NODE-219-length-24978-cov-14.402078_pt1 | contig 24978 bp, 21 predicted proteins | sample MGYA00580627_ERZ773061 | MGnify/ENA primary metagenome ERZ773061 (study PRJEB29015, sample SAMEA2738119) | human oral metagenome | biome: human oral; feature: human-associated habitat; material: saliva | place: China | collected 2223 ...
CAATCAGCAAGGAGTCATCCATCTAGAGGGAAAATTTTCTGCCACAAGCACCGAAAATGAAAATAATAAGAGCAACAACTGAGAAAACTCGCTCCTTATCTGAGGAAAAAATAATAGAATTGAAAAAACCTGAAAAGATTCAACAATTATCGTAGGGAATTGAAACATTATTGAAGGGGAAAAAACAATTATCTTAGGAGGAAAACAGAACAGAGGACTCTGAAAAGCATCAACAATACTATGAGGAGATGAAAATACTGCAAATAGTGATCACAATACCATCATCTGAGGAAAAGGAACCATCATCTGAGGACAGGAAACAATCCCCTCATCACAAAAAAACATCGCCCTCGGAGCAAAGAATAGTACAGTCATGGGATCGCACAATACTATCGCAGGAAGCAACATCAACATTGTAAAACCCAATGTCGAAAAAACCTTTGTATGGAGTGACAATAAAAAGAGAAAAGATGAGTTGACTATCTCCCCTCAAACCTCAAACACTCTCTACCTCAGAAGCGAAAACGGAGTCATGATCAATACCGCTACTCCTAGTGCGACGCTCAGCGTAGGACAGATGGTCCAAATCGGAGATGAAGCGGGCAACTGCTCTCCAGACAAGATCGGAACCCTCATCTTTAGAAATGGATGCTTCTATGCATGTTCTGATGGACAGAAATGGGACAACCTCGCTGGTACCACAGAATGTAGTAATACTGATACCAATACAATCCAATTTCCTATCCCGCAAGCTACAAAAGAACTTTCTCCATGACCAAGACCCTAATATTACAAAACACCTTAACAAAAAACACCTCAGCATACGTTTGAGGTGTTTTTTATCACTATGCATAATTTTGACTGATCAGATCCCAATTGATCACTTGGAAAAAATTTTGCAAATACTGAGCTCTATTGTTTCTGGTATCGATATAGTAGGCATGCTCCCAGACATCTACTCCAAGCAGTACTTGCTGAGTCTCAGGCTTGGTGAGCGGATTGTCTGCATTGGAGGTATTGAGGATTTTGAGCTGACCATCTGTAGTCTTGATCAGCCAAGTTCGCCCAGATCCAAAATTTCCCACCGCCGCAGCGATAAACTGCTCCTTAAATCCCTCAAAAGATCCAAAACTCTGATCCAGATCTTGATTGAGCTTTCCACTTGGCATCTGAGCAAATTTTGGACTCATTATTCCTCGAAAAAAGCTATGATTCCAGTGCTGTGCCGCATTATTAAAAATCGCTCCACTACTCTTTTTTACGATCTCTTCCAAAGAAAGCCCCTCAAACTCAGTTCCTACGATGAGTTTATTGAGATTATCAACATAGGCTTGATGATGCTTGTCGTAGTGATAAGACATCGTCTCCTCTGAAATATAAGGCGCCAATGCTCCTTTTGCATATGGCAATGGTTGTTTTTCAAAAGTCATTGATAATAAGAATAATTAAATAAAAAATTAGCAATTCTATAAATTCTAATATTACTGAATCTTAACGATATAATAAAGTTGCTTTGGATCTGAGTAAGTACAAGAATCATCTCACTCATGTTCAGCTCTCTTTGGTCTATTAGCCTTTACAATACGTGAGCAGAGACGAACTTTCTCCATATTAAAGTCTTTAGCCTTTTCTGATTGATCACCTTGCACATAAAAAGAAGGCGTCGCAAAGGCATTTTTCCAGTCAGTTTTCCATAAATACGGAAGAATATCGTTATCAAAGACATAATTACTCATATCTGGGGTCTCAGACTTTGCTATCAGCAAAGCTCCTCCTGACAAACTTGATCCATTAACATAGATTTGTTGATAAATGTATTCCCCCTTTGGAACAATCATCTTTCACCAAGTACTTCGAGGTCAAAATCTTTCAGAATCATGATCCCCATAAAAAGCAGCATGAATCATTACCTGCTGATTATTGGGATCAGAAGGAAGATCTCTAATATACTCTTTTAGAGAAAGTAAGTTGGTTACAGGTCACATATTTTGAGCATCAGCAACCAATAAATGAGGATGACCTTTCCACTGACTTACCCCCTGATAAAAGGCAGTCCACTTCTCAGGAATAGTTTCCAAAGGGAGCTCTCCTTTGTCTGCTCTATACATTTCAATCGCTGCTGCGACATTTCTCAGATCTGCTTGTCTTTTGAGGTCTCTGGTTCTTGCCATATAGCCAGTGAGCTTGGGCAAGATCGCAACACTCAGAATACCAATAATTAACACTACAATTAACATCTCTACAAGCGTGAAAGCCCTATTGAGAACTAAGATCTCCCCCCCCCCTCATTTTTTCAAAATCCACCTCATCTCATGTTTTTGCTTACCCATCATTACCATAATTACAAAAAGGTAAAAATCTGACTCCATCGTATATTTTCCCCTGACAAAGATCAATCTCTCTATCAGTCAATCAATCCTACGAAAAAAGTCAGACTTTGCAACTGTTTTTTTATTCTTCCTCATCGAGGAACAGTCCAATAATCACTGCTAACGGTACCGACAAGATCACTCCCCAAAATCCCATAATCACTGCTCCCAGCAACGCAGACACGATGATCAAAATCGAGTTGGTACCGAGCTGTTTTTCCATCAAGATCGGAGTAATAATATTGTTTTGTACCCATTGGATAGCCAGAAAGATGACTCCTGCGATGAGCATTCCCGCTCGCCCATGATGAATCAATGCCAACAAAACCACCGGAATCACTGACAAAAATGGCCCAACATACGGAATAATATCCAAAAGCCCAGTAATCAACGACAATGAAAAGATACTTGGCAACTGCAATCCACACCAAGACAAAATCCAAAATGCAATATACATTGATACCGTTACAAATAGGGAGAGATAGATTCTCGCCTTGAGCCAGAGAGAAAGTTTCTGATAAATATTGGTAATTTTTTGGAGATTACGAGCTTTAGACTCAGATTTCCCAAACTTCAAAAAGAGTTTGATCAAATATTCCTTCTCCAGAGAGAAAAACACCGCCGTAGTAAAAACAATCATAATATTGGTCAGTACAGAGAACAGCCCTCCTATCACGGACACAATACTTAGCGAAAACTGCTTGAGTGAAGTCGTAGAGGCATTGAGAAGCGAGTTGAGTCCTGAAACAAGTGTCGATTGAAAACTCTTGCTATCCCAAGGCAAATCATTTCGATGCTCGAGCAAAAATGCCTTTGCAAAGTCAGGGAGCCAAGTGATATTTTGAATTCCTGCAGGTCGTGAATTACTCAAAATAAATTTTTGCACACTCACAATCAACGAGCTCGCCCAACTAATCAAATAAGACACCTGCGAAACAAAGAACGGAATCACAAAGAGAATCCCTGAAAACACAAACACAAACAGCGCAAAATAACTGATTGCTATCGACAAAGATCTGCTTTTGAGCCTCTTTTCCAGAGAAAGCACAATCCCCTCAATAGAAAACGCAATAATCAGCGCCGAAAAGATCAAATAAATCAACTCCAATGTCTGATAAAATCGATATCCGAGCATCACCACTACCGCACCTATCAGCCAAAATCTCAAAGTCGACTTGAGCGAGAGATTGAGCAAAGTCGCCGAAGATGAGGCAACAGGACTAGTTTCCTGTTCTTCTCTGTGAGGAGTTTCTGGAGTTGGAGTATTTTCTACTAGTTCAGGAGTGTTTTTTTTCATGAGAAGAAAGAAAAAAAGAACTAAAAACTGACTCTCGTTGCTTGGTCAAATAATCCTTGAGCTGAGCTGTTGACTTTTGCTGCACGAGCGCAATCAACGGTTCTAACCTATGCTTGTTGAGACTGACAAAACACTTGTAAAACTGCGGTCCTGCACCAAGTTTTTGCACACTCTGCTCAAATGCTGCTATCAAAATCCTCTTGATCTGATGCCTATGCACTGCTCTTTTGGAGATAGCCAGAGGGATATGAAATGAGATCTGATGAAAATGACGATTGGGATACTGCTCTACAAAGAAAATCATAAACAACCCCTGAGAAAACAGCTGCCTTTTTTTGGTCAGAAAGCGAACTTCTTTTCCCGATACTCTGAGCTTTTTGGCCAGCATCCCCAAACTTTATGCAAGATAAAACGACTTGAGTGTAGAGATCCTAGGTCAAAAGTCAATATATTTTGATCCTCCTCTCAGCACACTCTACTCTTTCAAAAATTCCTCTATCAACGCAAAAACATCTCCCTGCCTATCTTGGAGCAAGGTCCTCTCCTCAGGCTTAAATCCACTCAAAACCCAGTCAGCTACTTGACTACTCACAGCAGGCCTATCAACCCCAATTCTAAGCCTATAAAAGTCGGCACTTCCAAGTTTTTGAATAATGCTTTTGAGACCATTGTGCCCAGCAGCACTTCATCCAAGCTTCAAAGCAAGCCTTCCCGTTACAAAGTCGATCTCATCATGCACCACCAAGATATCTTTCACCTCAATCTTGTAAAACCTCACCAATGGCGCTAGCGCCTCTCCTGAGAGATTCATATAGGTCTGAGGCTTGCAGAGGAGAAGCTTCTCCCCTCATCGCTCTCATAGAGCAATATCAGCTTTGTATTTACTTTCATATTTTCGAGAGAATCCTTCTTGAGCTGCTCGAGCATCAAGCATTGCAAATCCAATATTGTGCCTAGTTTTATCATATTTTTGCCCAGGATTTCAGAGTCCTACAATCAGCTTCATTACTCCATATTCTTACCCGCTAAAAATCTTTTCAACTCCTCTGCAGCCAATCTTCTCTGAGAAATCTGATTTTTTTGATCAGTTCCCATCTCAGCAAAAGTCTCCTCATATCCATTAGGCTTAAAAATCGGATCCCACCCAAAGGCCGAATCTACTCTTGGATTGACGATCTCACCTTCCACCGCTCCTTCAAAAAAATACATCTCTTCTTTATTGGGAGCATAGCCAATCACTGTCTTGGCAGTAGCTTGGATATTTCCAAGCTTTTGAGCAAGATTTACTAGTCCCTCACTTCCAATACTCTCTACAAACCATTTGATCAATGGACCAGGCAATTTTCCTCCCATTGCCTCAAAATACAAGCTCGTATCTTCAACGATCATCGGCTCATCGCAATATTTCATTGCTTCCTCAAGCTTTGCCTTGATAATCGCCTTTGGATCTGTCTCCTGAATCTCTGGCAGATCAATCGATCTCATCTCCAAATCTGGCAATACTGCCTTAAGTTCCCCATACTTGTGTTTATTTCCTGATATGAAATAGATGCTCATAACTAATATCGTATAAAAAAAATAAAAAATCTGATTTATGTTTTTATTTTATATTTTAATAAAAACATTATCCCAAAGGATGAATATCTCTATTAATTTTCTTTCACTTCATTCTTGGATGATTTAATATATAATCAGGAATAATTTCTCAAAAATAAATTGGTAGTAAAGATGAAGAATATACTCTAACTGTATTTCTATTAAATACTTTATTTAATTCAGTTTTATACTCAAAATATCCTAAATCTAAGTCTGCCCCCTGAAACCATTTTATAATTTCTTCATATTCTCTTAAATACTCAACAACATCTTGAGCTTCATCATATAATGGCGCATTTCTTATCCAATCCAACTTACTTGAATTTTCTGAAGATAAATAATAAAAAATATGCTTCATAATAGGAGAATTCAAATTACACTGATCTTTAGATAAGTTAAATAAATCAATAGCATTAAAAGATTCAAGATATGCTTTTTCAATTGCTTTTTCCAAAGTTATTTCTGAAGCCAAAGAGATCATAGTTTTTCCATCTTTCTCCCTCATACACAAAACTACTGGAATAGGTACAAATGAATCCAGCAAAAAAAATGATAAAGAATAATCTAAATCTCATTTCCATTTAGAATAAATATCTTGAGACAATCTCAGTACTTTATTGGATTTTGTCAATCGAGAATAAACAAACGCATCTCTTTCTATCAATTCGAAAAGTGCAGAATAAATTGCTTTTTTTAAAGTTAAATGCGTCGCCATTCCCGATGAATTAGTTTCATAATAATAAGGAGATAATACAGGATAATACAAAAGATTTTCAGTTAAAAAATGAGATTTTTTATCAGACAATAAAGATGTTATATAATTTCATTTAAGAGTTAAGACATTAACGTCTATATGATATTTTTTCAATAAAGAAATATTTTCTTCTGATAAATTTTTAACTTTTTCTTCAATACTCAAACAACAAGATCAAGTAGCTCTTTCTATTGACTCAGAAAGGGATTTTTGCTCTGCTATTTTTTGATCATAATCAATCCCCATTGCATCCGTATCTATATAACAGCTTGTTGTATAATGTCCCCAAGCAAAGGAAAAATTACTCGCTACAGTATATAATTTTAAGTTATTAACATATTTTTTATGATAAAGAATTCCATACTTAAAAAAATCCTCTTTTAAATTAAGATTAACTCTTTCATATGCTATCAAGGGGATTTCTCAAAAAATTTCAGATTCAAAAGATCAATCATCAATTAATTGTAAAGAGTCTACAGAAAAAACGAACAAATATTTTAATATAAGTTTTGTATGATTAAACCACTTGTTTCAAGCGACATAAAACATAATCCTTCTATTTAAATCAACTAAGAGACACTCTTTATCTATATTTTGCCAGTTTCCATAGATTCAAATAAAAATATTATTCTTAGGTTCATATTTTTCTACAATCTTTTGGTATAAAACATAAAAATCTCATTCTATTTTTAATATTTTATTTCCATCAAAAAATCGGATAGTTTTTAATTTTTTATTACAAATAAACATTACCCACAAGCTATAACATGTAAAACCAGCCCTTTATCTTCGTTAAAATTGACATATTTTTTAAGAAATTGATTTATCTTTCTATCGTCATATCCTTGAACTTCTAATTGTGGAATTTTTATATTTGCACATATTTGCCTGAATAAAACTCAAATTGCTCAGGCCTCCATTTGAATATATCTATATCCTCTATTTCCATATTTATTAAAACATCCTACATATGAAGAAACAAGAACTATATGAAATGAAAATAATGAAAAATCAGTACCTTCCGCATAAAGATAACAACTTAAAAAATCTTCAAAAACAGCTGAATCCCTTTTAATTAAAAATTCATTTTTATATTTATCATAAATAAATATTTCATTCTGATTAGTTACAATAACAGGGAATAGACTATAAAATCATCATGCACTTCAAAAAAATAATCCAGATTCTCAAGAAAGAGCAAAAATATTTTTAATCGCCTTAAGGAATAAGGCTAAGGAATAAGATCTCGAAGAGAAATCAATAGAGGATTTTCTTGTTGATTTTGTTCTTTGAATAAAATAATTTTTATTTCATTGTTGATCATATTTTATAATAGAAAATCCTTTCTGATCAAAACAATCATAAAAATAATAAGGAATTTGAGCATAAATTTTATCAAGATTTTTAGGATCAACTTGTTCTGAAAAATTTAAGAAAGAGGGATTCGCAATCCATTTATGAAATATAAGTGCCTCTCTACCTAATTGATTTTCTGGAGAGAGTAATATCCCTATTTTCAAAAACAATAATATGATTTTAGGAGAAATACTATATTGTTTTAACAAAGATTCCACATCAGAAACTGTTATAACTTCAGAAATTTCAACTAAAAAATCATACAAACATTGATCGAAAGGTATTTGAAGTTCTAATGTATTCAAGCGAATCACCAAATTTTCTCCTTTTTTATAAAATCTTGTCATAAGATTAAATTTCACTATTTCCATTATAATAATGCACCTGAATAAAGTTATATTCTCAAGAATCTTGAACAGCAGCTAAAAATCTTTTTTTCGGAACTGGATAATAACGAAGCGTAGGAACTCAAGGATCATGGATAATAACTTCTTCATCATTAATCTCAGACACAATGACAACATGTCCTCCATTATGTCATTCTGGTAACGGTTCATCATGTAAAATATGAGAAGACAATCCTACAATAAATAAAGTATCTTCATTTTGATTTTTTTGAATATAAGACAAAACATCAATATCATATTGTTTTTTAATTGAGCTATTTTCCAATACTTTTTTTTCAAAGTAAACATCACTTAAGTCTATCCTAAAATCATATGCAGGAACTAGGAAAAATTCATCTTTAATAAAATGATGATATTTTTTATCCATAATTTCAAAAATCATCTCTTTTGGATGAGCAAGATAATCATTAAATTTCTTCTGAGACATACTAGAACAAAAAGTTATAGAAAACCCCAATCTTTCAAGTCTATATGCAACTTCAGGCAAATCCAAAATCTCTTCTCAAGAATAATTCCCACCTTTCATAACTTTCATCATCTCCCAATTATTTTGCCGACAAAAGGATGTATTCCAAAAATAATTCATCACTCCCATACAACAAGTTAATGCACAATACCCATCAACTCCTGAGGGTAAAAAAGGATTTTTATAAATATAATCTGACATCATTTATTACCAAAAAAATAAAAGCCTATAACAGCATTTCTGAGTTATAGGCATTCTTGAAAAACAATTAAGCCACGAGTTTAGTTTCTTGATCTCACTTTTCCTTTACTTCTTGTTCTGAATAATCTTCTGTAATTGTAGGTCTACTTTTACATCCACTACAACTTCCACATCTACCCCCACAAGAACATTTTGTCGCAAAAACCTCCGAGATTTCATCATTTACCGTATCCTTTATAGATACTGTAATTCCCTCTTTTTTCAAATCCTCTACAAACTCTTGCAATTTCAAACTCATAGTTATAAGCTATAGAAAATAAAAACACCTTACTTATAACAAAAGCAAAAGGAAAGTCAAACAAAAAATAATTATTCATTCCTTTATCCACAACAAAAAGCGAAAGGTCTCTATAATTGACTATGGTTTCACTTCTATCGTATCATCCCATATCTTCATATCTTGAATCTCAGCATTATGCGTAATCGTATAAAACTTCATATCCCTCTGTTTAACAAAAGCAGTTAACATTTCTGAGACTCTACCTACCGTTTCATTGTCAAGATTGTTGATCGTTTCATCGAGAAAGAGGAGTTTTGTCTTCATATACGAGCTAATCGCCAACATCCAAACAAGCTTGAGCACTGCTCTCTGTCCACCACTAAGACTCTTGATATCTCTTTCTCCCTTTGCATCCAATATCTTAGTTTCTAGCTCAAGTTTTTCGGTAGTCTCCATGAGCCTAATACTGATCTGATAGTCCACCACACTGACCAAATAACTATTGACCACATCGCTCAAGATTGGCAAATATTCACTCAATACAAACAGTAACAACTCCTTATTGAGTATCGCATAGAGATTATCCAAGATTTTACCTTGCTCTGCCAATCACTTAATCTTGATCTGCAAATTTTTGTAATCAAAGATCAAAGTTTGCAAACTCTGATAAGTCGCCTCATACCTCTGAACCAGCTGCATTTGGAGATCCCAGTTATCCTGCTGATATTGACTGATCTGTACTTGCAAAACTGTCATTTGCTCTTCTATCTGAGATTTCTGAGTCATCAACTGCTCTATCTGTATACTTTGTGTCCTCATCATACCTTGGAGCTGAGATTTCTCCTGTTGATAGGTCTGAGCTTGGTTTGCTAGTTGTTCCTGAGTGACAAGCTCCCTTTCTAGAGCGATAATCTTCTCAGAGATTCCCTTGTATTTTCCAGCTAGTTCCTCCAGCTTTTTAAAATCAATCTTGAGTAAAAAAGCTCTCAAAATCTGGATTTTCTCTTCATTCTCCTTTTGTTTTGAGGAGATCGTTTGCATCTGCTCAGTTAGTCCTACTCATGATTTAATCTTCTCGAGCTCCTGCTGTGCTATTTGAAGCTTTTGAGCAAGATTTTCAGCTTGTATCCTCGCTTTTAGATCGCCATCCTCCTTCAGAATTTTTTGTTTTTCTTGCTCCCTCTGCTCAAAATGCTGCTTATTGATCGCCTTGATAAACGGGCAAGCAGCACCAATCTCTTGACACTCATAGTGCGCACTCTCCTCTGTCGCCGCATCAAAATCTGCAATCTTTTTAGCCAGATTTTCCAGTTGCTGAGTATAAAACTGCTCTCTCTCCATCAAGCTTTTGATCTGATCTTGGAGACGGGTTTGCTCGGTTTGTGCTTTAGCTTTTAGGTTTTCCACCTGCTCCGTCAAAAGTTCGGATCAGGACTTCAAATTCTTCCCCAATGCAATCAAACTCTGCACCGCTAGCCAGTTTTGCAAGAGTCCAAAATCTGACCTCGTTTCCAGATCTAGCTTTGGTCCATTCTCTTGCCAAAAATGCTGAATTTGCTCTGCAAATCCCTCTTTCTCAAGCTCCTTTTGTTGATTTTGAAGCTGCAACTTCTCATTCCTTAACTGAGTAATCCCCTCCAAGCTTACCTTTTCTAGCAAACGATCAATCTCTGCGATTCTCCTCTCGCTTTTCTCAATATCAGTCTTGGCATTTAGCACCTGCCTTTCCAAATCATTTTTTTGAGTTAAAAAAGCAGAAAGCTGACTCTTTTGTTGCTGATAATGCTCTTGATGCTGAACTATTACGCTTTGCATAGGAGCTATCACGCCACCTACCACCTCATCAAGCTCAAATTGATCAATCCCCAGCTTCTCAACAAGCATCTCTAACTCCTCAAAAGCATCTTTAGCAGGAGCTATCTGAGCAGAAAGCTGCCCCTTTTCATCAATCATTTTCCAAGTTGAGATCAAGGTCTTGAGTCAGTTTTTCAACTTTTCTTGCACAAGAGAAGTATCTTCATAAGCCTTGATCTGATATTTTACCTCATTTCTCTTCTCTTTTACAACTTCTTTAGTCTCATCGATACTCATAAGATTAAAGACATTTTTGAGCACCTCAAGCCTCTCAGCAGGCTGAAGTTCAAAAATATTTTTGGCATCCTGGAGCAAAATCGCCGTACTCGTAAAAACCGCCTGCGGTGGCAAAAAATCATCCAAATGAGCCTGCAAATCTGATTCATTTTTGAAACTTTCTTCCTCCATTTGGACTCTAAGCCCTTGCAAATACTCTTCTAAATCTAAATTCTCCTGCAAAACTGATTTTCACAAAAATTTCTCTTCTAAGACTTCTGGACTTTCTGATATCTGAAAGAGCTGAGAGGCACAAGAATCCTTGCTCTTTCCCTTTTTTAGGGTTCTTTTGATCAAAAAAACCTGATCATTGTAAGCAAAAAGGAGCTTGATCATACCAATTTTGGATTGAATATTGAGCAAGTTTCTACTAGCACTTTTGTAGAGAGCATAGCTCGGACCATCAAAAAAGAGAAAACTCTTTCCACTTCCAATTGGCGCTTTGATGAGATATTTCCCTTTGTGAAAAAAGAGCGTCTTTTTTTGATCTCTAAATGGCCCAATATTCCAATACGAAACTGCCAACAAATCCAGCATTTTATGCTTTTTTCTCAGGATAAAAACGCGCAAAACGATTTTCACTTTTTGCAAAAAGATAGTACCTATTCAGTCTACAAAAATTACACCAAAATACAAGAAAAAAGAGAAGTCTGACTCCTCTTTTCGATATTCTTTCATATCAAGTTTTTATTACAAACTTCCCAAATGCTCTTGAATTTGCTCAATCACAAATTGCAAGTCTTGTTCAATATAGTCTTTCCCTTGGATCTTAAATCCTGCTGCATTTTTGTGTCCTCATCCACCAAAACTTCTCGCCAACAAAGAACAATCAACAGCTCCTCTACTTCTAATCGAAGCTTTAAGATATATCCCAACCTTCTTAATCAAGACAACTAAATCATTATTTCTAATATCCTGCATAACATACAGTGCCATATCCGCCTCATCATGATCTACTCACAATGCCTTAAGCTCATCATCCACATAGTAACTATAAATCACATTCACTACTCCATTACTATCACCTTCTTGACTTCACTCTTGAGCACCTCCAAATCCATTACACATAACCTTAACTTTTTGCATTCTTTGAAGTATCTGTTGCATAAATTGCACACTACGATAAGTTTTATTACGGAAGATTTCATCAATCACAAGCTTTTTATTTGCCCCAAGAGCCAAAAGATCCGCAGTTAAGTGAAAAAGCCTTACAGATTGCTCTCCCTCATCATAACGAAAATTTCCACTATCAGTAGAAATTCCCATATACCACCAAGTAGCAATCTCTGCATCCAAGAGATCATTTCGCCACTTCCTTGTCACTCCATAGAGCAAAGAACAAGTACTTATCTCACTCGTATCACGATAGATTATGGTATTTGGAGCCTCAACATCTGGCTGATGATGATCCATGATAATTTTGAGCTGTGGATCAAAATAGTCTTCTCTTCCATTGGTAAAAGCGGAAATTCTCTTGTAATGATTAAAATCCAAAAATACCAATACATCATACTTTCCATAGTCAAATTCATATTTAACCTTATCTCACAAATTAAGGAAATCAAAGACTCTACTTGGCTTGTTTGGAGTAAAATACGACACGGTTTTTCCCTGCTTTTCAAGGAGTTTTCCTAGTCCCAAAATCGCACCAAGAGCATCTCCATCAATATTCTCATGACCAAAAAGGGCAAAAGTCTGATTTCCTTCTAATATCTCTCTTATTTTTTGTAAATTTTCCTGCATTTTTCTTTTCAAAGAATTTAAAACCAGCTTTCATTTTAACACTTCCAAGCAAAATTGCAAGAAAAAACATTTCTCTTGAAAGATTACCTCTTTTTCCTATACTCTCAAAAGTTTTTTTTACCCCTAACTATCCCCATGAACGAAATCCTCCAAAAACTCTACCCCTACTCTCGTGATCAAGCGATCAACGATATTCTCTCTTTCTACGACCAAGAGGAATCCGTAGTAGTCAACTTTATCTATTTTGCAAACATCGTTTCACACCGCCTTTTTGACCAAACAACAAAAACAGAAAAACTCAAAGAGTACAAAAAAATCCTCTTAAAGTCTGACTTCCTTTTGCCCGATGGTATTGCCCTCCAAATTTTCTACTATGTCGCTCACTTTATGGGAAAAATCGACAGTCCAACCTCTTGGCTCCAAAATCTCAACGGAACTGACTTTATCCCCTACCTTTTGCAAAGCATTAGAAAAAAGTATGGAAGTCAAAAACTAAATATCCTCATCTATGGAACCAAAGCTGAATATCTTGAAAAAGTAGTTGAAAAACTCAAATACCAAGGATATAACATCATCTATGCCCAAGATGGATATAGCGATTTTGATCGAGAAAAAGCTGAAGCAGCTATGAACGAATACCAAGACACGATCAATGTCCTTATTCAAGGAAGATCCACTCCCGAAATCCCTCTCCAAGAGCTCCGAGCTAGTAGAAATTTTCAAAAAATCCAACAAAAAAAACTGATCGTTCTCAATACCGCTTGACTCCTAGATTTCATCGCCTGAGTACAAAAAAGAGCTCCAAAAATTATTAGAACACTCAAACTTGAATGGCTCTATCGTTTCATCTCTGATCCAAAGAGAAACTTCAAAAAAATTCTGAATTCTTTGAAACTTTTCCCATACCTAATCAAGTATGCCATTCTCCCTCAAAAAACAAAAAAAGAGTCCAAATAAGGACTCTTGAAAGTAGCTTGATACAGGCTACTTTTTTTTCTTGCATTTTAATGCTCGAAAAAGTTGATCTCGACATGGTTTATCAAGGAATAGAACCGAAAGTAATGAAGAAATAATAGTTACCAATACTAATATAACAATAGCAACTAAAAAATTCATCACACCGCTCATAAAAGTTCCAAAAACTGAATCCTGCTCAGAACAAGAAACAAGATTCATAATCAAAACCAAGCCCAAAAAGATTCTTTTCATATAATTATGTATTTATGGACGAAAAAAGTATAAGATTATACACAAAAAAAGCAACAAAAAATTTCTTTTACACATCTCAAAAAAACTCTCTTTATTCTTCCTAACTGATTCAGTAAGAAAGAATAAAAAGAGTAAAGCAACGGTAGTAAAATTTTAACGATCATCATCTTCGTAATCTTTTTCATCATAAGAACTGGGAAAAAGAACAAAGAGAGATACAACAAGAAGAAGAAATAAGCTTAGATATCCAAGTCCCGTTACAATGGCAAAAAATACCTCCTTAATACCAAATAACACACAAAGGACAACAATCACTCCTAAGATGACCAAAAGACTACACAAAAAAATTTTTCTCATAATAATTTATTTTTTTTGTTTAACATACAAATATTATTACAATTTTTTACAAAAAAGTCAAGAGTTTTTTAAAAAAAGAAGAAAATCAGATTTCTTCTTCAATTTTATTCTTAACTATAAAGAGAGACTCATCCTACCAAGAGAAACTTATTTTCCTCCATTTTGGCCTTTCGCTAGTGAAAGTTCAAGCTCTGATTTGAGACTATTTCGTTCAGCGATACTCATCTTTTGCCCATTAGCAATATCTTCTTGAACTTTCTTAACTTGATTTACAACATAAATACCGTATTTAATCATCATTCTATCTCCTTGAGCCTTACCAGTATCTGCCATTTGTTGTGCTTTTAGTTTGAAACTTTCGATCTGTTGAGTAAGTGTCTCATTTGCACCGACTTCTCCTACGATCTCTTCTACAGCTCCCAGTGCATCAACTGCCTGATCACTAGTTCCTGTAGAAGAAGCAGAATCTAAAGTTGAAATCTGACTAGAATCAGACTTTTGATCTGCTTCAGCAGTCTCTTGAGAGGAATCATCACTTCCAAGCACTACTTCCTGGACATCGTCTCAAGTTTCTGCTTGACTCTCATCAAGAGTAACCTCTCCAACATCCGTTCCTTCATCACTACCTGTCAATGCTATATCCTCATCCAAATTATCTCCAGTCAATAGATTTCCTGTTACTTCAGCAGATCCATGTTCCTGATCTCCAGTAAATTCACTAACCTGAACATTTGCTGAGGAGTCTGAATTAATCCCAAATATCTTCTGAATCTCCTGAGGATACTTCAAAATCGCCATAAATCCAACAGCAATTACCAATGCGACACTTCCCAAAATTGCAACAAGTTTAGTCATCCCAGAATTAGTTGCTTGTGATTGTGGTTGCGTGATAGGCGGATATGCAACAGGATTTGACAATGGATCTGGCGCTGAAACATCCATCATACTATCCAAATTCATTGTAGGAGCTACTGTTGGTACAGGGTGAGCGATCATCTCATCCAAAGAAAGCATTCCAATAGGCTTTTCTGCCACAGGCTCTAGTTGAGGAGCTACTGATTCCTCTTGAACAGGAGCTTGAATAGAGTCAATAGTTGGGGATTCCTGAACTGGCACAGAAGGCACCACTTCTTGAATAGGCTCATTAACAGGCGTAATTGCCGGTTCTTCAATATTTTGAGCAACATTTTGATTAAGCGTAGCTCTCATCGCATCAAAAGGATCCATCTCTGCATGAGGAGCTGAAAAATTCACCTCTGAAGCTTGCTCTGAAGGAGTATCTGCTATTGGCGCCTCCTCAGTCATAAAAGAGGTTGAAACCTGATTTTCTTCCCCATTATTTTCCAAAGAAGATTGCATCACTTCTTGAGTCCCATCAAGTGGTGTTACAGGATTTACGGTATCTTCTGGGATTACAAAACTTTGCTGAGAAGTTTCAACATCCGAGTGCATATTAAGAGATCCTTCTTGATTTACCAAAGGTTGCTCATCAAAACCGAGCTCACTCTGCTCTAGTTCATCATTTTCCTCAAAATTCTGTCCAACAGGCTCTACAGAAAAATCACTAGTATCCAAAGGAAGCTCCTCTACGCTCGCAATTCTTCCATCTCCTGGAACCGGAAAGGAATCCTCCTCTTCTTCTGAATTTTCTACCTGATTTTCATCTGAAACCACAGGTCCTTCTTGCAAAAAATCCATACTCACATCAACAGGAGCTTGTACTGGATCAGAAGTTTGCAAAAGGTCATCAGCCTGAGGAATTTGCTCTGGCTCAACCTTGCTAACTGGCGCTTGTGCCTTATTTTCCTCAGTCTGTGATGGGAAAGAATCTGGCAAATCCAAACTAAAATCAAAAGCTGAAGTCTGATTTTGATCATTATTTACCACAGGATCCTGAGTTTGTCCTACTGCTGGAGTAGCTCCTGTATTTTGGCTATCAGAAACTGGAGTAAAAACTGTGTTTTGACTATCAGAAGTTGGCATTTTTACAAAATAGAGAGTAAAATTTTCTTTTTCACTCAATTATACTTTAAAAAAGATATTTTGCAAATTTTGTCAATCTTTATTTATCGCTATCAGCAAACATTCTTACAAAAACAAAAAAGCCTTACAGTTTAGGCTTTCAAATACTCCATACTCCAAGAATGAGAGGAATCGAACCTCCACCACTGGCTTCGGAGACCAATGTGCTACCACTACACCACATTCTTATCTGATTAAAAGATAAACAATCCCACAAAAATTGCAAGCAAATTTCAGTTGCCTTTTTCCTGTGTTTTTTTATACTAAAAACGATATTTATCTTTTAGCAACTCAAATCCGTGACACTTTCCGAAACTACTATCGAGCTCTTAGATTTCATAAAACAAAATCCAAATCCCACACTCCTTGATAGCGATCTCCTTGCTCACACCTACCAAAATCTTATTGACACCCTCATTGAGCATAATCATCTCTATTATATTGAGTCTTCTCCTATCATCTCTGACTACGAGTATGATCAGCTTTTTTCTTATCTCAAAAATATTGAAGAAATAGCACCGCATCTCATCACTTCAAATTCGCCAACCCAATCCCTCATTGGTCAAATCAGTGAAGGATTTGCTAAAGCTGACCATAGGACTCCTCTTCTCTCTCTCGAAAATAGCTATAATGCACAAGATTTAACTAATCGAGATACCAGAATCAAAAAAATACTCGAAAAATCTGATCAGAATTGTTCGTTCTTTTACCGTCTTGAACCAAAATTTGATGGAATCAGCTGCGAAATCATCTATCAAAACTGACTTCTTACGCAAGCAATTACCAGAGGTGATGGGAAAACCTGAGAAGACATTACCATCAACGCAAAAACTATAAAATCCCTTCCCAAAAAGCTGACTCAACCAATCAATATTCGCCTCAGAGGAGAGATTATGATGCCAAAATCGCAGCTCTCTGCGCTCAATCTCAGCAGAGAAGCTCTAGGACTCAACTCATTTGCTAATACAAGAAATGCAGCTTCTTGAAGTATCAAACTCCTTGATTCTGCAGAAGTTGAGAAGAGAAATCTCATTTGTTTTATCTATGATATCCTCGAATCAGATACCAATCAAACAATAAAAGAAATCTGACTCCCAACCTTTGATCTTCCTGAAAAATTCCAGCACTTTGACAATATCCAATCTCTAATTGACGCTTGCTTAAATCCAGAGCTCAAAAATTTTCTTGATGAGCAGGATTTTGACTTTGACGGTCTGGTAATTAAGATCACCGATAAAAATCTACCCAACGGAAAGGATCAGACTTCTATTCGCGCGCTGTTAGGAGCTACAGAGCACCATCCTAGACGAGCTATCGCCTACAAATTTCCAGCTCAGCAAATCGCTGCAAAGATCAGCTCAATCGACTTCCAAGTAGGAAGGACCTGAATTCTGACTCCTGTTGCCAATCTAGAACCTGTAAATCTTAGTGGAGTTACCATATCCAGAGTCAGTCTTCATAATATTGATTTTATCAAAGAAAAATGAATCCTAAATTGAGATTTTGTACGAATTCAAAGAAGTGGAGAAGTAATCCCATATATCCTCTCAGCAATTCCTTCTAGAAGAAACGGCAGTGAATCTGAAATCTTCCCACCAAAACTCTGCCCAAGTTGCCAAACGCCAATTATCAGTCAAGACATCCATTACTACTGCAAAAATCCAGATTGCCCTGCTCAACTCAAGGAAAAACTCCTCTACTTTGTTTCTAGAGATGCTCTTGATATTGCAGGATTTGGAGATTCAATTATTCAGCTCCTCATAGAACAAAATTTGCTCAACTCTTTTGCAGATTTTTATACCCTTAGCAAAGTAGAAAATCAAATTCTTCTCCGCAAACTTCCATCTTTCTGAGACAAGAAAATCTCAGAACTCATCTCACAAATTGAGCTTTCAAAAACAAAACCACTTCGAAGACTGCTCAATGCTCTTGGCATTCCTAATATTGGTAAAAAAACAGCACAAGACCTCTCTACCTACCTTGCACAAAAAAAGGTTACAAACCTGACATCTCTCATCAACGAACTCAAAAACACAGAGCAGCTTTGAGCAATCTATGGAATCTGAGACAAGGTTGCAACTGACATTACAGCATTCTTTTCTTCTCCAAAAATTCTAGACCTGCTGTATAAACTCGAAAGTTTCTGACTCAATTTTTCAGCAGTTGAAGACCAAACTTCAAATACAGAACAAAATCAGACTTCTCTTTCCTTTTCAATAACGGGAACCTTCCCATTATCAAGGACTGAAATTGCAAATCAACTTATTAGCCAAGGATATCAATTCGATGAAAACCCAATTCAAACAACCTCCTTCATGCTTATAGGAGAAAAAGCAGGATCCAAAGCTGAGAAAGCACTCAAATACGGCATCAAAATCTACGATAACTGGGAAGAAATAATGCAAACCTTCAATATCAAGCTACCAGCACCACAAATCAAAAAAACTCCAACTCCTATCCAATGAGGTCTCTTTTAAGCTCAAAAACAATCTTTTAACTCCTCTTGTAGTCAAATTTATGATCAAAAAAATATTCTCTTTTCCAATCTTCATGCTTCTTTTCGGAATAAGCTTCGCCTACTCTCCACTTAGCAAAGTTCAACATCAACAAATCGATCTCCAACTTTCAGGCTTCTCAAATCTCAGCAAAAGCGAAAAAAGTAAAGAAGCTGATTTTTTTCTCCGTTTAGCTCAAAAGTCACTAGAAATTCGTCAGGCCTTCTCAGGAGGAAAATGAAAGATCCCTGGAGCAAAACTGACAGAAATCGATAAACTCTATGTACAAAAAAAAATCGAATCACTTGCTAAACTCTCCAAACCAGAGCTTGAACAAGAACTCTCTGACCTCAAAGAAACCCAACTCATGTCTGCAGAACTTGGAAGAAGCCTCCAAATCGAATCCCTTGCTAGCTTTCAAGGATACTGAGAAACCAAAATTCCTACTCCACTCTACCGGATGCCCAAAGATGATTTTGCTATTCATAAACTCCTAGCTGCCAGTAGTACCAGCACGGGGATTAAGCTCGATCAACAAAACCTCATCCGCGAATTAGCGGTAGTTCTCCCTCCCCAAACCCCTGTAACCCTTATTGGTGAATACAAAGTTGACGGGTATACTTATTATCTAGTCAGGACAAGGGAATTTGATGCAGGAGCTGGTGCAAAACACGGATATTTTCTTGATGCAAGATTCATCAAAAAACTAGACAAAAAGCCTGAAGAAGTCTTTAATCCTCTCCCTTCTCGCGATACTATTATCAAAAACCTCCTTGCTACCAAAGGATCTACCTATGTACGAGGCGGATCTCGATACCAAGGACTCCCACAAATGGAAAGCTTTTTCCCCTCACAAACGCAACTATCATCAATCCACAAAAAACATAAAAATCTAGAATGAGTAGATTGTTCTGGACTCCTTCGAGAAGCAAATGGAGGGAATACCCCTAGAAATACCCGCCAACTCCTCAATATAGGAAAATCAGTTCTCATTGAAGGACTCACTCTTGAACAAATCATGAATCAAGTTCAACCGCTTGATATAATAGTGCGAGATGGGCATGTAGTAGTAATCCTAGATCAAACAAGAGCGATCGAAAGTAGACGAAGACCAAACTTCAAAGGTTGAGTAGAGATTACCAAGCTAAAATCACGCCTTACTGAAATCCTCAAAACCAGAACTCCAGTAAATGAGTATACTAACTCTCCTTTAAGCAAAACCAAAAAATTCGTTATCCGCCGTCGATATGGAGAATAATCAAATTTTAATCTTGCTTTTATATAGGGGAACAATATAGTGAAATCAGATTTCAAAACTTTTTTATATCACATCAATAGCATGCGAGGACTCGTTATTTTATCACTCTTCATTGGAGCTGGAGCTGGATATGCACTTTTTTATCGAAGATTTGAACAGAGAGATATTGTCGCTGAACTTAGAGACAACCTAAAAATGGCCAACGACCAAATCATCGATATGCAAGAAGAAATTGATGAACTCCAAGCTCAAAATGATCTATTTAGACAAAAAACCACAGAGCTTCTCGAAAAAAACGACGAACTCTCAGATGTGGTAGCAGAACTCGGGAAATACTATGTACATATCAAAAAAGCCTCTGAAAAAACTGCAGAACTCTCTAAATATCTTCATGAACCTGACGCAGAAATAGAAGGAAAAATCTGATCACTTGATGCCGATCAATCCTCACAAAAAAGATTCTTCTAACAAAAAAACAGCAAGCGATAAAGGTCTTTGCTGTTTTTCTTTTACTAACTAAAATACGGAAAGATTGAGTGAAGCTACTTTATTGAGTCCAAGATTGATCGCCGTATACGTATTCCCAACCTGATTCCCTTGCACTTTAATTTCTACTTGTCAATCTTTAACAAGACTAATCGCTACAGGATCAATATTTACATTAGTACTACTTGCTACCAAAATAATCGGCTGCTGCAAAATACCATTAAAAGGCTGCCCTGTCTTCTTATTTTTGATGGTAAGAGTCAGAATTCTCGTCTGACTTTTCTTGATAGGAGATGCAAAATCACCTGTCAGATCAACACTCCACTCATCAAAGAACGCTTTACCATTATTATCTAAAGCACTGGTATCAATAGTAAGACTTGAAATCTGAGCTTTTCACAGATTATTTTCAGTAGGTAAAGTAAGAGTTGGATTATTTTTTCCAGAAAGTTGATCTGCCGCACTATGGTCTAGAGTAGCTCCTGTATCCACTCCTGTACTCCCGTAGGTCTTATTATCAGGCAAAGGGACCTCTCTAGGATGATCATCAAAAGGACGCTTAGCCTTTGCATCTTCCAAGAAAGCAATAGGATCCTGTCAATACTTAAACATCTGCTCACGACAAAGCCCATTATTGATCGTTTCTATTCCAGATTTTTTCGCTTCACTACACTGCCCAAATGGATAAATAGGACGTCCAAAATCTCCTTTATTAATTTCAAAGTGCACGTGATTTCCTCCTAATCATCCCATTGTTGTTCCTGAATTACCGATCATACCTATCTTTTGTCCCTTCATAAGAGGTTGTCAGGTTTGAACAAGGATTTGATCCATATGTCCATAGGTAGAAAAGTACATCTTCCCCTTATAAATAAACTGAATCTTCACTACATTTCCATAACCAGCTTGCTGTCCTGCAAAAAACACTTTTCCATCAGCAATAGCATAAAGTGGAGTCCCCTTGGAAGACGCTAAGTCTACTCCGTAGTGACTTCCATTTTCCATATCCCAACCACTCATATAGTTTCCTCCAAAAAGTACCGTATAAGTATTGGTATAGAGCGGATCTGCTCCATATTTAGCAAAATTTGCCCCTTCTATAATCGGTAATTTCATCTTACAATCTGCATCGAGTTCAGACCAATGTTTGATTCTACATTCAACCTTAGAAACTTCATCTACAGGATAAACCAAACTGGTATTGTTTGCAAGACTCGTACCATTTCCAAAGATCAGAGTAGAAAAACTAAAAAGCCCAACAACCAAGATTTCTCCTAAATAAATCAGATTTTGATTTACCTTATTGGAAAAGCTAAAAAGCTTATCAACTCTTTTACCTTTGTGATGCTTTTTAACAATTCTTGTTCCAAGTTTTTTGAGCAAATTAGAATTAAATTCCTCATACTTTTGCCATTTTGCAGTCATGTGTATTATGCTGGAATTAAAACAACACTAATATTTTAATCATAAAATCAAAATATGTCAACTTTTGCAAAAGTTTTTTTAACAAAAAAAAGAAATCTGACTTTTAAGCTTATTTTCACCTCTAATATCAGTTTTTTTACCTTTCTCTTTACAAATCAATAAAAAATCATATAATACGGTATATTTATCACTTTTTCATTACGATTTTGGCAAACAATCCTCTTATCGAAGAAATCCTCGCATCAGTCGAAATCAAAGATCTGATCGAAAGATATGTGCCACTCTCCAGAGCTTGAAGCAACTATTCTGGAAGATGTCCTTTTCATAATGAAAAAACTCCTTCCTTTATGGTTTCTCCAAGTAAAGGGATTTTCAAATGCTTTGGCTGTGGAAAATGAGGAAATGCTATCACATTTATGCAAGAAATCGAGAAACTTGATTTTCGAGATGCAGTAAAAGAACTCGCAAAAATACAGCATATCGATATAGAAAAATACAGCATTGATAACAAAAAGCTAGCAGCAGAAAGTGACGAAAAAGCCAAACTTAAAAGACTTCATACTCTTGCTCACCAATTTTTTCGCTCCGCCTTAACAAATTCTCCCCAAGCTCAAGACTATCTCAAAGAAAAAAGAAATCTGACATCCGACCTCATTGAACATTTCCAAATTGGTTATGCTCCAGACAAACATTATGAACTTATTCAATTTTTGAGATCAAAAGGATTTTCTGACAACGATTTAATTGAAGCCTCTCTAGCAAAAAGAAACCTCAATGGAGAAATTTATACCTTTTTTAGAAATAGGATTACTTTCCCAATTTTTGATGCTATGGGAAATGTTATCGCTTTTTCAGCAAGAGTAATAAATCCAGAAGATAAGCCAAAATATCTCAACAGTGCAGAACACAAAGCCTTCGAAAAATCAAAAGTCCTCTATGGACTCAATTTCGCAAAAAATAATATCAAAGAGTTTCAAAAACTGATCATCGTCGAAGGACAAATGGATGTCATAGGACTTGCTAGACTCAACCAACCTATTGGAGTCGCAACCTCTGGAACAGCACTTTCATCAGACCATGTAAAACTCATCAAAAGATATACTGAAAATATCTATCTTCTTTTTGATGCAGACAATGCTGGAAATCAAGCGAGCATCAGAGCGCTAAAACTCTTTTATCAGCAAAATCTCTACCCAAAAATCATTGAGCTACCAGAAGGGTTCAAAGATACTGATGACCTGGCAAATACTGAAAATGGGAAATCAGATTTTTTGACTTGTTTAGAAAATGCTGAAGACGGATTTATAAAAATCTATCATCGCCTTAGAGCCTCATCTGATCTAAGCTCCCCTATCGACAAACAAAAACTCATCAATACTCTTTTTGAGCTTATCCTTTCAGTCAACTCACTCACAATCCAAGAACACTACAAACAACTTCTAGCAGAGAAACTTGGATTTGCATCTGAAATTCTCGATGCACAATTCAAAAGATACAAAGCCTGAGACGGAAGATCAATCCTCCTACAACAACAAAGACAATCAGAGCAATCTCAAAGCCAAAAATATCAAATGGAAAGAGACCTTCTCGTACTCAGCCTCTTTTATCAATGAGCAATCCTCAATTATCTCCAAGAAAATGAAAAACTAGAAGACCTCTTCTCTTTTATCAATCTCCTTGCTGAAACCGATCCAAACGGAGCATTATCCCAAGTATTGCAAGAAAAGCTCGATGAAGATATGACAAAGAAACTCGATGAACTAAGTCTTTGGCGAGATTCACAAATTGATCCCCTTTCTGATCCAGAAAAAAAACTTCAACTTATCTGGCAAACTCTTACTCCCTATCTTCAATCCAAGCTCCAACGAGCACTCAAAGACCCTTCCGTTTCTCAGGAAAAGAAAAAACAGCTTCTCGAAGCCAGAAAAAAAATTTAACAATCTGAAAAAAAGAAAAACTTGACTCCAGTGACAAAACCAAGTCTGAAGTCAGATTTTTTAATTTTTTATAGAATATTAAAACTTTTTAAGATACTCTAACAGAACCTCTTGCTCCTTTATTCTCATATAGTTTTCCATAAAAATCCAATCTGGATTTCAAAAAGTATCCGTTGGAAGCAAAATTTTAGATCTCTTTAACCTTGTTAGCGTAGCTCAATTTCATCACCGGCTAAACTTTCACATCAATTTTTTGATAGGAACAGAAATAAATTCAGCTGTATATTTATTGATAAAATCATTTCTCACAATTTGGATATTTTGTCCTGTATAAAAAATATTTTCCTGATAAAAAATAGTTTGTGTATCAAGTCAAATAGTAAGAACATTTCAAGCATTTTTTAAAAAATTTTCTTGTTCTCAAATAAAGCTATCAATTCAATTATTATTATCGGTTCTCGTAATATAGGGAATTTTTCAAGGATCTCCATTGAGTTTATTTTTATCGATTCAACTTTTTGTAGCAAAGATTTCAAAAATATTTTCAAGGACAAATTCACTCCAACTAGAATGAATAAGTTCTCCCCCCCCCCTCAAGATTTTGGCTTTTTCAAGCCTTTTTTCGAAGTATGGGATAATTTCTGACAAAGTTTTTTCTTCAATTTTTTTCATATACTCTTCCATAAAATTTCGATCTGGATTTCATACTTTATCAACAGGAAGAATAATCTTTTGCTTCTTTATTCTTACTTGACTAAATTTGTATCCATAACCATATTTTCAAGCCGTAGCATTAGAAATAATAACCTTTAAAAATAGTCATAAATATTTCGACATTTTTTGATTATTTTTCAAAAAAATCTTTTCTACATGATCTGTAGCTATAAAATCATTTTCTTGAAAAGAAATAAATCAAACAGTTGCACTATCTACAGTTAAAACTCATCATTTTTCAGTTGGAGGATTTTGATAAGTATCTTCGAATCAGTTATCTGTTGCTGCACACGTTATTCTTGGAGTTCTTCCTCATTTTTCTAAGACAGTTGGATGGGTTGTTGTTGTACCAGAAATTTCAAAAATATCTCCAATCTCAAATTCTTTCCAAATATTTTTAGAGGGAGATGTGAGTGAGTGAGTGAGTGAGTGAGTGAGTGAGTGAGTGAGTGAGTGAGTGAGTGAGTGAGTGAGTG
>ERZ773061.228-NODE-228-length-24288-cov-6.084059_pt1 | contig 24288 bp, 27 predicted proteins | sample MGYA00580627_ERZ773061 | MGnify/ENA primary metagenome ERZ773061 (study PRJEB29015, sample SAMEA2738119) | human oral metagenome | biome: human oral; feature: human-associated habitat; material: saliva | place: China | collected 2223 ...
CATTACCATCAACTGGTGGTGTTGGTACAGTAATGTTTACTGTAGCAGGTATCGGCTTATTCTGCGGATTTGGCTATGCATTTATGCAGGCTCGTAAAGAAAAAGAAGAATTAGCTAAGTAAAGATAAAAGGAAGTGCAAAAACTTCCTTTTTTTAATTTGATTTATTAAATATATAGCATAATATAAGCATGGAAAAGAAAAGAAAAAAGTTTATGGTCCAGTTGTTGTGTCTTTTGGGTATGACAATTGGACTTGGAATCATGGGATATCCAATTGCAAGTGACCTGTGGAATAAGTATCGAAATGACCAGATTGCTGATGAATACGAAAACAATGTAAAAGAACTTGATAAAGAGCAGATTGATAAAATGTGGGCTGAGGCAAAGGCTTATAATGATCAACATACAGTCAACTTCGTAAAGGATGTTTTCCATGATAATGAGGATTATGTGTTATCACACCCTTATGATCAATTGTTGAATCCGACAAATGATAACGTTATGGGATATATAGAAATTCCGAAAATCAACGTTCGTTTAGCTATTTATCATGGTATCGGTGAAGATGTATTATCAAAAGGAGTTGGACATGTAGAAGGAACAAGCTTACCTATCGGTGGCGTTGGGACCCACACAGTATTAAGTGGGCATAGAGGACTTCCATCGGCAAAATTGTTTACCGATCTTGACCAGATGAAAGAGGGAGATCTGATTTACTTGCACGTCTTGGATAAAACAATGGCTTATAGGGTAGATAAAATTGATACAGTTCTTCCTGAAGATACAAGTGGACTTGCAATAGAACAAGATAGCGATCTTATTACACTGATAACTTGTACGCCTTATGGTGTCAATTCTCATAGATTACTTGTTAGAGGAAGAAGAATTGACCCAGTTCCAATCGAGCAAAAGAAGATTACTCCGATTGAGCAGGTTTCCAGTATGCCAATCAAAGAAAAGGCTTTGGCAATTGGATTAATTGTTTCTCCGATCTTACTAATTATTTTAGTGGTGAGTGACAAAAAGAAAGAGAAAAAGAAAAAGCAGGGCAAGTAAGCCTTGCTTTTATTTTTTAGGTGGAATGTATCCATTCGATATCAGAGAATAGAAACTTGGAATATTTACATCAAAGTTTTCTTCTTTGTTGTATCTTTCACATGCCATGGCATACTTTGTAGTCATGCCGCCTTTACGTCGAAACTCTTCTTTGTTTAATGCTCCCTTTGGTCTTTTGCTTCCTTCTATTGAAACCATGTTCCCGATATCTTTTAATCCGATCGATAATTCACGATAATTATATCTTTTGTTGACCTTTTTTGATTCGTAATAAAATACCTTCGCCGTAAATCTAACTGTATCACCAATAAAGAATTTATTGTCAAATAAAGTCTTGTTAAACATTGCATCTGTCACTAAAACATTGATATGTTGGCGAAAGGGTAATCCAGAACCAAGTTCTTTTACATCATGGAAGCAGATTGTAGGGAAACATTTTAAGCGTTTTCCGCCAGATATTTCTTTGATGATCGGCGTCATAGAATAAAGTGTTCCTTCAAATTGAAGATTTTGCCCTACTACTTCATGGAAGTATGGATCGATAGGTTTTCTTTTCATAAAATAAGCTCCTTTCTTTTATTAAATTATATCATATAACAGTATAAATTCCTAGTATTGCATAACAGTATATGATATAATAAATATGAATAAGAAAGGAGCATGTGATGCTGAAATTTTATGATATGCCAGTTGGGCTTGGAAAAGATAGAGAAAAGAGCTTGCTATTTTACTTGAACGATATGGCACAAAAAACAAGTGGGTTTGTTTTTGAATATTGCCCACAACTAGTAACATTAGATAATGTCCCAGACGATATTGTAAGGGTTAGGCAGATGTTAACACCAGCAACCATAACTGATTTAACAGAGCAAGATAACCTAATTACATCTGTTGTCAGAAAAATTCATTCTATTGAGTATTATGATTTTGAATATCCTGATAATTATGTTGCTTTTAATATATTAGAAGCTGCGTTTATTACAGAAGTCGCTTTCATGGTTGCTATGATCAAAGACGGGAAGGAAAAGGAATTAAAGACTTTTATTGAAAAGAATTATAAGATCAACGATGAAGATCTAAGGAGATATTTAAAAGTTAGGAAGTACGTTCCAGAGGTCAAAGGAAAACTCGATTTGAATAAAATTGAAGAGTTCGAAGGGTTTTATTGTGATTTAGAGGTTACAAAAGATACTGAATATCATGGGATTGAAATTTTAAAGAAATTCTACAAGAAAAGCAAACTAAACCTCTTTGAAAGCCCAATGATAATGTTAGCTTGTTTCATGAGCAGAGAACAGATTATCAAAATGTTATTCCAGTTAAAAGAAGAAAAGAAAGAAGAAAAATAAATGAAAAAACAATATGTGTTAGATACAAATGTGCTATTGCTCGATGAAGATGCAATGCATAAATTTGAAGAAAATGATGTTTATATTCCAGTTGCAGTATTGGATGAGTTAAACATTCTGAAAGAGGATTATAGAAATCCAGAACGAGCCGAAGCCGCAAGAGCTGCTAACAAGGAAATTCGGAAACTACTAGGAGAGCAAAAGAGCATCAAAAGAGATGAGAAGCGATTAAAAGATGAGATCGTTTGTACCTCTGAAGGTGGTGGGAATATTTTCTTTACCAATTATTTCAATCGCTCAGATTTAGAAGCCAGTATGAGCAAAGATATTTCGGATTGGGAAATCATCTTAACGGCAAAAGCTCTTCGAGATTATAGCGATAATCAGACTTCTAAGGAAAAGAAGAGAAAAGTAATTCTTGTAACAAATGATAATGGCATGGCGAATAGAGCTATGGGTAGATATGGTTTGATAGTAGAAGAATATAAGAACCCTATGGAAGAAGAAGTCTATAGTGGAAGAACTTCCATTATCGAAGCTAAGGTGTCAGCTGTGAAGATGTTACAAAAAGGTGGTTCAGTTTCAATCAAAGATGCTATATTAGCAAAAGAGCTAGAAAATGGAAATAACCTACATGAAAATCAATTTGTTGAATTATATGCAAAAGAAAAGACAGGAGGCATTCAAACGGTTGGGAAGGTAGTTGGTGAAGAGATCGTTCCTCTTTATACCGATAGATCAAAGTTTAGTGGGATCAAGCCACAGAATAATGCACAATATTTTGCAAAAGAATGTGTAGTCAGTCCTGTTGATAAGGTTCCACTAGCGATCATCTCTGGTCCTGCTGGAACAGGAAAAACACTTCTTGCTGTAGCTGGTGGATTAGATGCATTAGAGCGTGGAGAAGTTAAACAAGTATTATTATTAAGACCAAATGTAATGATCGATAAAAATGATGCAGCACTTCCAGGCAGTGAACAAGAAAAAATTGATCCACTTATGAGACCGTATTGGGATAACCTCAAGACGATCATGCTGGCAAAAGGTGTAAAACCAGATAAGGTGAAATCACAAATCAATCAGTTGATCGGAGATGAAAAGATCCGAGTAGAATCTTTCTCTTATATCAGAGGAAGAAGTATTTCTGATACATATATCATTTGTGATGAATCCCAAAATCTGTTAAGAAAGCATGTAATTGGCATTCTCACAAGACCAGGGGAACATTCTAAGCTTGTTTTACTTGGAGATCCAACTGATGAACAGATTGATAACCCATACGTAAACAAGTATAACAATGGACTTGTATTTGCTATGAATTTAATGAAAGATAGCCCACTTTGCTGTCAAACAACATTTTATGAAAATGAAAGTAAGCGTGGGGCACTCGTAAAAGATGTTATCAGTAGACTAAAAGAAAATAAGAAATAAAAGAAGGAAGGAAAAAAAGATGGTATTTATCAAAGCAATTTTGTCATTAGTGCTTTTGATTACGATTGCATTGATATATTTCGTAATCAAAAAGTTATTAAGAAAAGTTTTTAGAAAAACAAAAAGAACTTTTAGAGGGATTTTATCTGGAGCAATATTATTAATTATTGCCATATCCCTATCATTTATATCGATTTTAACTGTCGGAACAGATGTTCCATACATCAAAATAAATACAGATAGCATAGATATTCCAGTTACATTGTCCGATGGAGATCTTGTTCTTAGATACAACGAACAAAAGGTATTTACAACTAGAGAATATAAAGAACATTTAAAGAAGCAAAATAAATATGAAGATTATCAGATTGTTTATTTACACGATGGAATAGAAGAATATGCCAAAATCTCTGCAAATGGAGATGACACCTATTCGATCGGTATCGTTTGTGGAGATGATAATAAGTTATCCAAAGTATATGGAATCGCTGAAAAAACTGGCTTAAAGGTTGGTGACGAGATTCTTTCTATTTCTGGTATTCCTGTAACAAAAGAATATACAGCAAAAAAGATTTTGGAAGATTATAGAATCGATTCTAGCCCTGTTTTATTAGCGTATAAGCGTGATGGGAAAGAATCTAGGGTAAATATCATCCCAGTTAAAGAAGGCATTAAAACAACGCAATTTAGAGTCAGTGGAGCATATACAAAAAAGGTTCCTGATCTAATTGGCTCCGCATTGAATGAAGTTAGAATTGATGCTCAAGCTGTATTAGGTTTAAACCTTGCGATGCTATTATCTGAGCCTTTCCATGTATTTATTTTCCATACTTTAATTGCTTGGATGGTGTTTGTGTTTGTGTTAGCGTTATTATTTACATTTGCTTTTTCAATCTTAAATATAATGCGAAAAGTTATGAAGATCAACAAGAAAACGATAAAGAATATTAAGACGGTTCTGTATATCGTTATCGTTCCATTGTATATACTGATCATACATGTGTTAGGAGTTATCCAATCGCTATGAGTAAAGATACAGTAGGGACAAAGGTTTTAAGCGATGGGAGTATCAGGATTGTTATTCCCATCTGTCCAAGAACGAAAAAGAATTCTCAAAACATTTATCACAAAAACATTGTTTCGAAGACGACTGGGAAAATAAAAAAGGTTCCATTCGTCGCTCCATCAAGTCCATTTAAAAAGTATGAGAAAGATGCATCTTTATTTGTAAGACCTTTAGGTATTGATTATCCGATCAATATCCAAGCATTATATTACATGGATACATACAGAACCATAGACCTAACCAATTTGAATGAAGCATTACACGATATTCTCGTTGTTAATGGGTTATTACTAGATGATAATGCTAAAATAGTTGTCTCTACAGATGGTAGCAGAGTGTTTTATGATAAGAATAATCCAAGAACAGAAGTCTATATAACAAAAGCTGAACCAACGTTCTCAAAATAAAAAGAGGTAGAAGCACTACCTCTTTTTTTAGTTGATTTCTTTGTAGATAATGGTATTCTTCCGATATCCTCTTGTAATTTTTGAAGTCCTCGAATTAACTGCGGCATCGAAGAACTTTTTTGCGAAAGCTTTGATTTCTTCATCATCTAAAGTAAGGCTCTTATGAGCGTATCCGATGTTAACTAGATCATCGAAACATAGTGATAAATCATCTATATATACACTATATATAAAATCTTCCATCTTATCATAATTCACTATGTTCGCCTTCATAAAGTAAGTGTCTAACAGTACATTAGGTCCAGTCTGTAGATAATAGTAACACCCATCTAACGCAAATTCGATGTATATCCCATAATTACAGTTGAAATTTGTTATCAATATTTTACGTTCCGTTCCATTTTCGATAACAAGTTGCTTTATTTCCTTAAAATTATCGGATTGGTGATGCTGCTTTTTAGCAAGGCAACCACCATGCTGCTTAACTAATTGGATAACCTCGTTGAAAACTTGTACTATAGCAAATTCTCCCTTAGTTAAATAAACTCTTTTGATCTTTTCTTCCATTTTAATTTTCCTCCTATTCTTCGATTTCCTTGTAGACAACAGTAAACATCCTCTTCTCTGCGACACCAGAACACTTTGACTCGATCATCTTGTTAAGTAGATCTTGAGCAATCTTTCTAACATCTGCATAAAATGGTTTGCCACCACTAAAATATCGAAGGGCAGTTATTGTTGCATTGCAAACATCAAGATCATCTAGGTAAACAGATTGAATCCAATCCTTACCGTCTTTGTGAACAATCTTTGTCTTGATCAGAGCGTTACTGATCAATGGGTTACTACCACTTTGTAAGTAGTAATAATAGCCATTTAACTCAAATGAAATGTAAGATCCAAAACTCCATGAAAAACCTTTGATTTTCATCTTTGCTTGATCCTCATTTCGAATGATGAGTTGTTCGTCAGGACCAGGGAAACGAGTGTCTTGCTGGTAATACTGTTTGTGGGCAAGCTTTCCACCATTCTCCTTAACGAGATTTAACAACTCCTTAAAAACCCACATCATAGCATATTCGCCATTTTTCAAATAAACTTTGTCCAACATTTTAATTTTCCTCCTTTGGATCCCAGTTGAAATAGATTGGGTCACTTAAAAACATTCCGAATTTAATCTTAATACCTTGTTCTGCGTAATATTCAGATAACTTTTTGAAAATGATATCTGAGTAAACAGTAATATTCATCACCTTTTCACCTAGCTTGATACGACCTTCGCAGAATCCATTTTTTGCTCTTTCAAGCATTTCGTTTTTTAGATGGAACTTCACAAGCTCAATATTCTTTTCTAGCATTATCTGATGGAATGGCATGTCTATTTTATCCGTTGGATAAAACTGCTTTACCACACAGATTACTTGTGCTGAATCTACCGTAACAAAAGTATTGCCTCCACAAACTTTATTTGTTGTTTCTACTAGTGTTTTGATTGCTAACTCGGTATTTTTTAATAAATAATCGAATTCTTTATCTAATTTAATAGATATCTTCACTTCATCTTGATAGTGGGAATATACGGTATATTGTCCACTCTCTAGTGCCTTTTGCACTTGCATCTTTACAGCTTCTAGTTCTTTCATAGTTGTCTCTAGCTTGTTGTATTCCGCTCTTAATTCATCTACTAATAACATAATTTTCCTCCTTTAGCTTTTTAGCTTATCCATGTTATCAAATGATACAAAGATATTATGTGATATAGGAAAAAATAAAAAAAGGACAATATAAGAACTTGTCCTTTTCAAATATTATTTCCAATTGAATTCAATGCTTGGTTCTTGCGTATTTAGTTTTAGAGAGATCCCCTGAGAGTTATAAATTTTCTCAATCATTTCTTTTAACCAGTGGCTGTGTCTATCATAGAGTGGAAATAAGCTACAGCCAGAATAATCTGTTAAGGATCGTCTGCCACTATTAACGCCATTTTCTGCTGCCTTTAATAGTTCTTCCTTGATCAGCAAATCTGTATCGTGAAGCATCTTTGTTTTGATTGCATTCTCAAATAATTCATTTGCTTCTTTTGACATGTCGATCTTGAAATAAGCAGCACTGCTACTTCCGACATCCATCAAGTATAAGGCTTTGATTCCAGTAACGTTTTTCATTACTTGAACTAATTCATCACAAATTAACGGAGTTAGTTCGCTTCTCGATAAATCTAATAAATCAATAGAGATCTTAAACATGATATTGTTTCGATAACATTTGTTATCATATCTTTCCATTGCTTCGCTGATTGAGAATTCTTGATTTTTGATACATTTTTCTAATAACGGTTTAAGTCTTGATGTTTTTCTTGCTACTTTTCCTTCTGCTTCTTCTTTTGTTTTTCTTAATTCTTCTAAAAGATTTAACGCCATTTTTATATCCTCCTTTGCGTTTTAGTCTAGCTGCATCTTTGCAACGGAAATCTTCATGTGCTTATTGTTTGTCTTGACTTCTTCAATAATAGGTTCTTTTTCTTCTTGCTTTGGTTCTGGTGCAGGAACGAATACCTGAATATTGTACATTGTCTTGACCGTTTGAGCAATGATATTCGTCATCATTTCATTAAAGAGCTGGTAGCCCAAACGCTTATATTCTAACTTAGGATCCTTCTGACCATAAGCCTTGATACCAATCCATTGCTTTAACTGTTCCATATCGTCTAAATGGAGCTTCCAGTTTGTATCAATGATGCGTAATAAAACCTGACGTTCTAATTGACGCATCTGCTCTGGATCTACAAAGAGGGCTTCCTTTTCTGCATAAACGCTCATTGCACGTTCTACAACTGCATTTAATACAGTTTCCTTATTTGCTCCGATTAATTCTTCGTTGCGTACACATAAATTTGGATAGATTGCATATAACTGGTTGTTTAAAGAATCGAACTCTTCTTTTGTTAGTTTCTTGCCATTCATGCTCTTTGAAACGATGCCATCAAGATGACCCTTGACCATGCCTGTAATCGTTGCATACATGTTGCCCTTGTCTAAGACCTTATTACGTTCTGCATAAATGATTTCACGCTGGTGGTTGTTGACGATATCGTACTCTAAAAGATTCTTACGAATACCGTAGTTGTTATCTTCAATACGACGCTGAGCATCTGTAATAGCTGCCAACAAGATCTTATTTGTGATCTCTTCTCCCATTGTATGATTCTTTTCGTAAATAGAGAAGTAGTCAGCAGAACCGAAACGCTTTACAAGATTATCTTCTAAAGACAAGTAGAAACGAGATTCACCTGGATCACCCTGACGACCTGAACGACCACGCAACTGATTGTCGATACGACGAGATTCATGACGTTCTGTACCAATGATCTTTAATCCACCATTCGCCTTTGCTTCATCATCTAACTTAATATCTGTACCACGACCAGCCATGTTTGTTGCAATCGTTACTGCTCCAGCGATACCTGCCTTAGCTACGATTTCAGCTTCCTTGGAGTCATTCTTTGCATTTAATACTGTATGTGGAATACCACGCTTAGATAATGCACGGTCTAAAAGTTCAGAAACATCAATACTAGCTGTACCAACTAATACTGGCTGACGCTTCTTATAAGCCTTTTCTACTTCATTGCAGATTGCCTCATACTTTTCCTTTTTTGTTAGGAAAACAACGTCAGTTAGATCCTTACGGATAACTGGCTGATGAGTAGGAACTGCAACGACATCCATACCATAGATATCTTGGAATTCCTTTTCTTCTGTAATCGCTGTACCTGTCATACCAGCCTTCTTTTCATACTTGTTGAAGAAATTCTGGAATGTTACAGTTGCCAAAGTCTGGTTTTCCTCCTTGATTTCAACGCCTTCCTTTGCTTCGATAGCTTGGTGTAAGCCATCGGAGAAACGACGACCGTCCATTACACGTCCTGTAAATTCATCAACGATCATAACTTCGCCATCACGAACAATGTAGTGTTCATCCTTATGCATGAGGTAGTTTGCACGTAACGCAGTATTGATGCAGTGCTGTAATTCAATATTTGTTGAATCAGAAAGATTCTCGATTGCAAAGACCTTTTCAGCCTTCTTGATTCCATTTTCTGTTAAAGTGATGACTTGATCCTTTTCATCCTTGATGTAGTCGCCTGTTTCTTCATACTTTTCGCCCATTAAGGAGTCGATCTTGCTGAATTCCTTAGCCTTACCACAAACTAAAGACTTAACAAACGTGTCGGCATGCTTGTATAACTCTGTTGATTTTCCACTGCCACCAGAAATAATAAGTGGAGTACGTGCTTCGTCGATTAAAACGGAGTCAACTTCGTCCATGATAACATAGTGTAAGCCACGCTGAACTCTATCAGCTGCTTCAGTAGCCATATTGTCACGTAAATAGTCGAAACCTAATTCGTTATTTGTAATATAAGTAATGTCGGATCCGTATGCGATCTGACGTTCTAATGGGGAGGAATCGTTTAAAACTACGCCAACAGTTAAACCGAGGAACTCATGTACCTTCCCCATCTGTTCTGCATCACGAGCTGCTAAGTAGTCGTTTACTGTTACGACATGTACACCTTTTCCTGTTAAAGCGTTTAAGTAGGCTGGCATCGTTGAAACCAGTGTCTTACCCTGTCCAGTTGCAAGCTCACCGATTCTTCCTTGGTGTAATAAGATACCGCACATTACCTGCTCATCGTATGGGAACATGCCTAAAACACGATGATCAGCTTCACGTACTACGGCAAATGCCTCTGGTAAGATCTTGTCTAGCTTTTCGCCATTTTCAATTCTCTTTTTGAATTCGTTTGTCTTCTGCTTTAGTTCTTCATCTGATAATAATGCAATCTTCTTTCCAAACTTCTCAATCTTCTTTAAGATTGGCTTTAACTTCTTGATTTCTTTTTCACTTTTTGTTTTAAATAACTTCATATATAATCTCCTTTTCTTGTATACTGTTTAGGAATCTTTTGCCCTAAATCTCTTCTTTCTTTATATACTTATTATAGCATAACAGTATGATTTTTACAAGTCTTTCCCATTCTTTTCAGCAAACAAAAAGAGCCGAAATTATATCGGCTCTAACGAAAGTGTACCTTACGGTACTGTAGAAAAAAGAGTGGTACTGAGAAAACAAGAACACTTTGAAGTGTTTTGCAAAATGGGATATGTTCCCCTTTGCTTAATTACATTCTATTCTTTTTGCCTTTGTAAATCAACAAAAAAAGCCAAGAAATCATCTTGGCTATTTTTTTAGTGGCAATTGATACATCGCTGCTAATACATTCGAAAGGTCATGGTTGAACTTCGTTCTTGTATCAGGTGACATCTTATTATAAGAATCAACATGATATAGATCCAGCAACATGCTAAAACGTTCTTCGTAAATAGCTTTGAACTCATCAAACTTTATTGACTTTAATAAAGCTCTATAGTTTCTATTCTGGAGCATCAGATCATCAAAGCCTTTTCCATATTCTTCACGCCATGTAAGAACAAATGGATCCAATCCTAATTCCTTTAAAGCCTCTGATAATGCACTTAATTGTCTGTAAACAGAACTATTTTGTAGTACATCTGCATCAAACATTAAGAACGCCTTATTACGAGAACCTTTTATAGATTTCAGCATTGGAATAATGGAACTCCAAGAACTTACTCCAGAAACATAAATTGCAATGTTTCCAGCCTTAGCAATCGCTTCAGCCTTGAATCGACCTTCTGTAATACAAATGGATGATTTATCCGTCATGGATTTTGGATAAATGATTCCACCTGGAGATCCAGAACTAGCTCCACCATAAATACCAGCTTCTCCATTTAAGGAGGCTGATGAAAACCATGTGTAGCGAGGAGCGTTATCGCTCTTTTTATATGCTCGGATCTGGATTCCTACGCATTTTCCGTTTTCGTCTTTTGCCATAATTCCAATTCCAGCTCTACCTGTGAATTTTACTCGTCTTGAATTAATATCAAGATAGAACCCTGGAACTAAAGGCATCTGTTTTGCGATCTTATTTAGAAGCTCGTGCTTCTTGAAAGCTTCTTTTTCCTCTCTTGTAAGTTCTTCAAACTTCTTCTTAAAAGATTCATAAGCGAATCTATCTCTGATCAGCTTGAACATACGTCTTACAAAAGTGCTACTGTGATCGCTTCCTTCTGATACTGGGAATGTGAAGTAGTTTTTTAGATCTTCTTCGCATAGACCTCTTGCCGTAATTAGATGTTCACGGTCTTTTGGTGAAAGCCCAGATACAAGTGCCATAGCTGAATATACGATGTGAATCACATCAGGATCAGCCTTTGGAGCCTCAGTTTGGTTAATTGCAACATTTTCCTGAGACTTGACTGCATCAAGATTTACTTTGATGGCATTTTTATTCTTATATTCTTCTTTGGATATATAACCCATTCGATAACATAAGTGATAAACTGCATCATTAAATTTTGTAATACCGTAAAATCTCATTTCGAAATCAATGGTTGACTTTCCAAAACCATCTGTAAAACAATACCACATCGCTTTGCTTGGTGTGATTACAAAAGAACCAGGGACTTGATCGCCATGGAACGGGCATAGTGCATAAGCATTTTGTCCTTTCTTTGGTGATACTGCCAAAATAGCTTCTTTTGAAAATGGAACCATTTTCTTATTGTGATCATAAATTGGGGTTAGCCCGAATTTCATCACAGCTGTAGTATATGGATCACTTGAAGTTGAAACTTCATTATAGATCTCATCTGCTGTTGCGTCTGGATAATTTTTACTGGCTGTTGCTATTACCCATTGAACAGGGGCTTTTTTAGCGAGCGTCATTAGCTCGCCAATTTTTCCTTTCTCCCATTTTTTCATCATTTTCCTCCTTTTTTATATAAATATATATACACTTATTTGATCTCCATGTCATCAAACAATTCACATATATAATGCAATAAAACAAGAAATAAAAAAAGCTATATTTCTATATAGCTCTTTCCTTATTTTAGATTACTTTTGGAAACACTTGTTCTGTCTTTGCAGTAATGATACGCCAAACATTTTCAGCACTCTTTTCAAATGCTTGTAGAAATCTAACCTCATTGTGTACCGCCTTTTTGTTTTTAGACTCACACAATAAGACGTATTTCCCTGTGTTCTTGTTGTAGCTGTATAATCCGTACTTCATTTTATTTTCCTCCATTTGTTCTTTCTTTTAATTCCTTTTCGATTTCTTGGATAGCTTCCAAAAACTCGATCTTTGACGTTACTTTTCTTTGCATTGCAAATGCTTCTACTTCGGAACGAAGTGCAACGTGACGTAATGCACAAGCATTAATAAAGCAAACATCTGCATACTTCTTTTGGGTTGCAGAAAGACGGATCATCAAATCATATCCAATTTCCTTTGAACCCCATACAACAATGGTATTGTTGCTTTCCATAACTGTTTTAACAGCCTTGTAACCTTCATCACGAAGGTATCCCTCTGTCATTGTTACTTTCATTTTTAATTTTCCTCCTTTTCATAAAGATCTTTTGTTTCTTCTGTCATGTAATAACGGTTCTTTTTGGAACAATTTGATTCCAGAACAATTGCGTCATCTAGTATTTCTACTACATGACATTTAAGCTTCAGATCTTCGGCATGGAAATAACCATGTTTCGATAATAGCTTGCCTGCATGATAGATGAATTTGTCGCCGATTTTACAATTGATAATCATTTGCCACCTCTTCGATCGGTAAGATCTTATCCTTGTATTTAGCGACATTTACACCTTTTACGGTCGTAAGCAATCCAAAATCATCAGAGTTCTCGATGATTTCAGCATCTTTTTCTGATACTTCGCAGAATGTAAAACCAAAAGTATCAATAATTTCGATATCTGATGCATCTTCATACTCGCATTCTTCATCTTCCGTGATAATGTTGCAAATATGATCAACCATCATATCAATCATTCCCTTTGGATCTGTCCCTGTCATTCCAGCCTTAAAGCCATCTATTTGTAGGTCATACACTGCAAAAAACTTTTTCATATAATTTTCCTCCTATGTCTGTTTTCTCCATGTTATCAGACTATTTATACATATATCTTGTGATAAACATAGAAATAAAAAAAGAGGACTTATGTTAATCCTCTTTTAGATTTTTAAAATGGTAAGTCGTCTGCACCTAAGTTAAGACCATATTCTGGCATTGGCTGTAGCTGACTAGGTTGAGCCATTGGTACAGACTGTTGATATGGTTGCTGCATTGGTTGTGGAGCAACTTGTGGTTGTGGTTGATACATTGGCTGTGCAGGTTGTTGATACTGTGGCTGTGGTACAGCTTGAACCTGTGGTTGAGGAATTGGCTGTTGATACTGTTGTTGAGCAACATAAGGATCATACTGTGGTGCCTGTTGAGCTACTGGTTGAGCCTGTTTGTACTTCTGGTTTGCTTCCTTGCTTTCTACAAATTCTTGGGATTCAACAATAACTTCTGTTACATACACATTCTTTTGTGTATTCTTGTCGATGTATGTACGTGTGCTTAATCGACCTACAACTGCTAACTTGATTCCCTTCGCAAATGCTTGAGCGGCAAATTCTGCCATCTTGTCAAAGCATACACAACTAATAAAGTCTGCGGCTGTACCTTCTTGATCCTTTTGTCGAGGACGGTCTACTGCGATCGTATAATTACAGATCTTCTTCTGGTTTTGTGTAACGTGTAACTGTGGATCACGAGATAGTCGTCCGATTAAAATAACCTTGTTCATGTTTTTCTCCTTTATAGGTATTCCTATTTATACATATATACTATCATAACAGTATGTATGTGTCAAGAGGAAAAGAAAAAGCGTACCGCTTGGCACGCTCTTTTTTTTAATTTTCTAACCAACTATCGCCACTATTGTAGTCGATTGTTACTCCTGGCTGCACATTGTAACAGAAGATATTGAACATAACAGATTCGCCCTTGTCTTCTAAAGACATTGCTTCCATTAATACTCCTCTAGCTACAAGTTCATCTCCTATAAAAATAGGTGTTACTCTGTATGCTACATGAGAATTTGGATTCGACTTTAGATATCCTGCGATCAAGTTTTCAAATGGTAACATTCCATCTACATTCAGATATCTTGTTCCAGTGATCAGGTTCTTTGGATTTGCATTTTCACCCGTCAATTGATAACCAATAAGGTGACAACGATTATATAAATATTTCCCATTTACAAAATCGTACTTTGCAATCTTCCAACCTGTCGGCTTGACTTCCTTGATAGAGCCACGAGGCTCTGTAGGCATGATATCCTTACCGATAATAGCAAAAGTCTCTGTACATCTTCCAAGTTGATCAAGTTCTCCATAAGTAGCATAGCTTGTATACTCCTTTGTAACCATGTAATCATCGTAGAAATATGGCTTGTTATCATTGACAACGGTATAAGGCTCCCCAGAAAATTCTGGTAGAGAACTATAGTCGAATGTCGATGGTTCAGAAGGTGTTTTTTCTTCTGCTTGTTTTTCAACCTGCTTTTCTTCTACGGTATTTTCGCTTTCTTTTTCTTGGATCGGTGTTATTCTTTCTTTTTTATCTTCTTTATCTAGTACGTATGTTTTTGTGATATATGCTAACAATAAAGAAATAACAAGAAAGAAAATCTTGGAGATGAATCTGTTTCTTCTATACTTTCTCATTTTTAATTTTCCTCTCTTTTGAACACTAATTTCTTAACAACACAATCAAAGTTATGGTCTTCTACGACTTCTTCTTCATAGAAACAAAACTTATTGCTAGGCAAAACTACACGCTTATCTGATGGCAGTTTTTGATCAACACAATATAGTATGACATCAGAACAATCTTCAATGTATCTCTTGTAATCTTCTGTTAGATCAATCAGAAATACATCATCTTTTCTTAATTTATCTGATGCGTTTACCATCAGCGTTGTCTTTTGTTTTGGGTTGATTTCTAAGATTGTAAAAAATAATTTACTTTTCGTTGCAAAACATAGAGTTTCGTTTGCGTTTAAATCATCTAACATTCTTTTAATCAACTTTTTATCAAAAATGATTTCTCTGTTGTTAAACGTATAGCCACCGACTTTATCACATAAGGCAATCATTTTCATAAATTGCCCTCCTTTATGATCTTGTTGATAAACTCAGCAGCCTGCTTAGGAGATAACACTTCCAAAATAGTAATATCTGCTAATTCTTCTGCTTCAGCAAAATCAGATCTATCTGCCATAAGTCTTCTTGTTGCTTCAACTGGATCATCACCACGCTTTTTAAGGCGTTCTAAGAGCGTTTCTTCGCCTACTTTAATGTAGACGATACAGATATCCTTTTTATCATTTGTCGCCGCTAGAACGCTTCTGACGCCGTTTGGAGTAAGGACGATGCACTCGTCTCCTTCTCTTTCGTAAGCCTCTTTTCTGCTTCCATAGTACCAACGACCATAGATAGTATCGAAATAATCATATTCTGCATACTCTCTCTTTCTGATATTATCTATAAAATCCTTTGGTGTGATGAAGTTGTAGTCGATTCCATTCTGTTCGCCTTCACGCATTGGGCGTGTGGTGTCCGTGATGATGCGGGAATATCCTAGCTTTTCTAGTTCCTTTGCAACACTAGTTTTCCCCGCACCTGTCTTTCCGATCAAAATTACTTTCATTTTATTTTCCTCCTTTACCATTCTGCATTTTTGATCAAGAGCTTTTCACGTCTACGTGAATACTCCTTTTTGCTATGAAACACAGCTGAACGAGTCGTTCTGACTCTTGGTCTTGTGTGTTTGATAGCATCAAGCATCATTTGTTTTGATGCTTCAACATATTTTCTTTTCATATAATTTTCCTCCTTTGGCTTTCTTGCCCCATGTCATCATATTTAAAGAACAATATTATTTTGCTAGAAAAATGGGAAAAAGAAAAGCTGCTATATAAGCAGCTGATCTTTTCTTTAGAAATCTTCCATTGGAATATCCACTGGGTAATAAGCATCCATTGGGATATCCTGATAATTTGCAGGAGTTGGAACCTGTTGATACATCGGCTGCTGTACTGGAGCATACGGCATAGCTGATTGCATCATTGGTTGCTGATACTGTGGCTGTGGTGCAACCTGAGTCTGTGGTTGTTGATAAGCCTGCTGAACTTGCTGTTGGTATGGCTGTTGCATTGGCTGCTGATATACTGGAGCAGTTGTCTGCTTAGCAGATTGTTCCTTTTGTAGCTTTGCTTCCATACGATTTTGACGATCTAAATCATCAGCGATCTGGAACTGTTTTGCTGCGAGCATATCTTCAAAACGACGCATGTGCGTTTCCATATTATGCAGGCATTCAAACCATGAAGCAGCAGAGAGCTTGAATCTGTTTTCACATTCATCTCGCTTATCGGAACGCATTACGTTTAGGGTACCAGCATTGGTTCTAACGACTTTCGCCTTATAGCTTTGGACTCTGATCTCAACAGGATAACGGTTTCCAATTGTCCATGTAATATCTAGTTCGTTTACAGGGCAATATTCCTGAGCATTATCCCCATGAATTAATGGTCTTGGACCAGATGAGAAAATCGTTGTTACACCTAATTGTAATTCTTCTGGAGCAACTTCAATGGCAGCATCTAAAAGATTGTTTTGAGCCATAAAAATAGCTTCGTCAATTGCCGCAATGAGTTCTCTGTTGGCAGGGAATTTTTCAAGGTTCTTAGCTAAGAATTCTCTTTGCTTTACAAGAGTATTCATTCCACCTTCTTCTTTGATTACTTCTAAAGGTGTCTTTCCCTTTAAATTTCCGATCTGGAAAGTTTTTCCACTTGCTAGTTTTCCAACTTGAGTAGCTGCCTTTTTCTGTGGCATTGGCTTTCCAAGCATCATGGCTGTAATGCATCTTGTTCCAAACAACACATTATCAATTACGGTAGCAGTTGCCTTCTGCAATTGATACATCTGCTTTGCAAATGGTAATGCAAGCATTGTTTCTGCATTCATTGCTGAACGTGAAGCCTCAATAACACCAAACACTTCCTTTACACGAAGATTGGCTTTAGAGTTATGAGATACTCCATTTTGACTTCCGATGATCGCAAAAATAAAGCGAGAGAACTTCTCGTCGTAGATCTTATATGGTGATCCTACTTTTTCTGTATCAATCGGTGTCAAATGCCCTTCTACGGACAATGTTTGAGAGGATGTCTTTGCAGCAAAGACCTCTCGTGGGTAGTTATTCTTCTTCTTTTCTGTCATTTTTTATTTTCCTCCTGACATATAATTTTCTTCCTTTATCCAATTATGCTCCATGTAATCAAATAAAGACACTGTTATTATGCAAGAAAAATCAGAAAGAAAAAAGGCAAATCGATACGTCTGCCTTTCGTCTGTTTTTGTCTAATTCTAGTCTAAAAGATCTTCATCATTTTTATGCATCTCAAAATATCCTTTTAGCAAATACAATGCAAATGCTCCTAATAGGATATATTTTACAAACCAAGGAATAATGTTTGCATAGGATAAAATGGCAAGAACGAAGAATAAAACGACCATAACTACATAGGTTTTTATCCCGTTTCCTCTCTTCATATTACCAAGTACCTTTTTACTTAATTTCTTCATGTTTTTTCTCCTTTTCTATATTATGCTATTTTTTATCGAAATAATGAAAAAGAAAAAAGACTGCATAAGCAGTCCTCTTTCTTTAGTCTTTTACAAACTCGTTGATGTAACCACGGTCTTCTGTTCTGACACAACGAACCTCAACAACTTCACGATTGCTATTTGCAAACTTGAACGAAGTGATGTTGTAGTCAACTTCTGCTGACAACAGATAATCGTAGCCATCTAGCTTCTCATCTAAACCATCAATGTAGATAGTACGAGGTGCATGACTAGCACGGCAATAGATTAGTCCCTTCTTACCAACAAGAACGACTTCACATGTATTTTCACGCTTGATAGAACGTGTAACATCCATGTCTGTTGCCTGTGTAAATGCATTACAACGAACTCGATCATCACCATGCTTTACTGTGATGACTGTAATTAGTTCGCCATTTCCAGCTGTTGGGATACGGTATCCGCTATCCAACATTTCACCTTCGCCATCACGAACGCCCTTGAAGATCAACTTGAAGATATTGTCTACTTCATCTTCTGTTCTAAAGTCCTCTGTTGAAACAAGAGAAATTAACTGATGGTCATTTACACGAACATAATCGAAGTTGTATTCGCCAGTTTCATATAAAGCCACTACTGCAACGTCAGAAAGAGTAAACGTAACATCTTCTGTCTTCTCGTCCTTTGTGATAGTATCGTGAATCTCAACTGTGAGCTTTAATAGATTCAATGAAGAATTAATATCTTCGATATCTGATTGAAGCTTCTCAACCTTAACGATCTTACTATCGTAACCAATGTTGTCAAAATGATCTCTTGTTAGATCATAATTGTACAGATTACCATTTGTAGATAGTAAGAATAAGGATGTTGAGCCAAAAGCAACGATCTCACTAAAGCGTAGTGAACCGATAATCTTTTCACCCAATACTACCAAAGAGCCATCTTCATCGAGATATGCGTCATCTGATGTTAATAGTGGTGCACGTAGGTCTGGGTTGTTAGTGTTGTTGTAATGTTCATAGGAAATTGTTGGATTTCCGTAGTTGGTTACAACGATTGCTCCAGCTTCATTAGAAAGATGCATTACATCTCCCTCTACCTTGTCTAAAGTTAGGTAGTCACGGCTTAGCTGGTCAAACCATTCCGTGCCGATACGTAGTTCTAAACGCTTGTTGATCTTTTCTTGAATTGTTGTTGTCATAAAATTTAATTTTTCCTCCTATGTCCTCTCTTTTTTAGGACTCGCTATACTAGCGTCTGATTGTCTTCCTTATTTTTTGAGTAATGCTTTTTATCATCACCCTTTCTTTCTCCATTTCTCATCAAATAATTAGACAATATTATCTTGCTAGAAAAAGAGAACAAAAAAAAGACGGAATATCCGTCTTTCTTTTTATAGCTGGGCTAATGCCTCTTCGATTTCCTGTAGGAAACGGTTGTATGTTGGGTTTTCAATCGTTCCAAAAGCAATTTCTTGTCCATATAAAGATAGGCTATCACGAGCACGAGTGATCATTACGAATAATAAACGCCGTAGCTCTTCAGCTTTTCTTGTGGATAATTTCTCTTTTTCGAACCCTGAAACAGAACCAAATACGTGTTTCCATTCCAAACCTTTTGATGAGTGTACTGTAATGAGCATTACACCATGACCTAAGACAGAACGCTTGAACATCATGTTATCTCCAAACGATAAGAAGTTTGAAACATAGTACATGATCTCGTCAGCATCCATATCATTGAACTTTTCAGAAAAATTCAATACTGCTTCATCGCCATGTGAAATCTCCTGGATAAATTCCATGATCATAAGTTTCTTCGCAGCTGGATCTACAGCTTTGATTGTGTTTACCTTATTTACCACTTCATTTACATAAGTTGACATGATTTCTGGTCCAGCCTCAATGATGTCTCCATCAAATAAGGCGTTCGCTACTTCTAGCATATCCATATTTGCATCGGCTGCATCTGGTTTAGAAATTTCTCGAATAAATTTCAACATCGCTATGACACGGTGATTTTCAATTAATAACTCTGGGAAACCAAACTTAGATGGAATTCCAAAAGCTGTTAATCGATCCGCAACACTCTTTAACTCTCCCTTTGAGAAAGCTAAGAAAGCAATGTTATCAGGATCTTCACCAGCATCAATGAGAGCCTTGATGTCACGAGCAATCGTATCGATTTCTCCTTTTTCAAGATTCTTGCCCATATTTAATTTCGATGGCTTCTGATCGTATTTTCTCTTAAATTTCTGTACCGTTGGCATCATGCCTGGTTCACGAGATGCGATAAGAGTCTTATCAATCTTGTTCTTATTTCTATCAATAATGATGTTTGCTAACTTAATTACGTTTTCAATACATCTGTAGTTGATATCCATAAATACATCGTGGATGTCGAGTGTAAGCGTATTTCCATCCCCGTCTTTCTTATATAAATAATCTCCTAAATTAATTAAGAAATCTGGAGAAGTGTTCATTAGTGATTCATAGATCGCTTGTGAATCATCTCCTACAACAAGTAAAGACTTAAATGACTTCATATTGATCAAATGATTTAATAACTTCATCTGATCTTCCGAAGTATCCTGTGCCTCATCGACAATAATGTGAGCAAAGTAGAAATTGTCATCTAAGAATGTTGGATTATCATCCAAGATCTTTAACGCTAATACGATCATTTCGTCAAATGTGATTACTGGAGCTTGGAACTCGTTATCGAATCCCTTCTTCATAGAATCATATTCTGGATACATCGCAACGATCTTTAAAGCGATATTGGATGGTAGATCTACTTTCCGATCCGTTAGAAGTTCTGCTACATCATTATAGACAATATCGGATAATGATCTCCCTTCCACGATCAGTCTTGAAACTCGATGTAGAATCATAGACATGATATCTAATGCTCCAGTCGTACCGTAACCTGAACTTGTATAGTTCTGGAAATGAACTCCAGTCCACTCTACGATCTCATGACGGCGAATCAGAGCATCACACATTGCTCTATCTTGTACTTCATCAATAACAGATGGAATATGTCGATATCCTAATGTGTGCCACATCTTCTTAATGATTTCGAACTCGAAAGCATGGAAAGTTGTAGCGGTCAAACCACAAACAGGCTTTCCAACCATCTTATTTACACGAGCTGCCATCTCAGAAGCACCATTCTTAGAGAATGTACTTAGGAAGATTTCTTCAGGTTTAGCACCGACATCTTCTAAAAGATGCTTAACTCTAGCACTAATGACCTGTGTCTTTCCTGTTCCTGCACCCGCTACAACTCTGTTGTAAAGATGCGTTGTATTGATGGCTGCTAATTGCCCATCATTAAATTTGATTTCCATTTAATTTTCCTCCTTAGCCTTTTTCGGCTTTTATTCTTCTTCATCTATAACTGTGATAGGAGCTTTCTTGTATTTACAAATATTGAAGAACTCGCAGAATTTGCAATTTTCTTCTAATTGCTCTTCTTCTCCTACTCCATCAATGAACTTTTGAATGATCGGACTCATATAGGTATCGATTTCAGCAGTGTTTCCCATGTAATCTCCTTCAAGACTTACAATGTTCCCACTTCCGAAGAATGATTGCTCATTCAGATTCCATGTTAGGGTATCGGTATCCTTCTTTAGAAAATAGAAAGATGCTGTGATATTTTTGAACCCCATTTGACGACCATACAAAATTGTTGCGTACAATTGAAGATCTCTCTTCATTGCGTTCTTATTGCCTTTTTGTGTTACATTTGGTTTACCAGTTTTATAGTAAACAAATTCCACACGATCTTCGCCATCTATACCTTTAGATACAAACGCTGCATGTGGAGCTACCATAATTGGCTTGAGCTGATCTGATACTGAAACAAGTCGTTTTGCGAAGAAAGATGGAACACGATGTTCATCTCTTAGATATCGCATGACTCTTCTCCAGTCTGCTAATAAAACCTGCATTTTCTGCTGTGGGTTTAAAAAGCCAGCCTCAATATAACGGGAATTCATGTATTCCATGATATTCCGATCTTCTCTTTCATTATAGCGGAGTGCCTGTTGAATCGTATCGGCACAAATTTCAGCACGCTTATAAAAGGTGCCAGTTGGAACTGATGACTTAATAGAGTCACCAAGAACCCCTTTGAACGTTCTACGTTTTTTACAAGCTCCGTATTCTGATAAAGAGCTTAATCGATCATAATCGATTTTTGTTGTATCACACATTTTTTATTTTCCTCCTAATTACTTGAACACGATCAACTTCTTTAAGCATGATGCACTTTCGTTGTAGACAATGATTTCATCATTTCTAAATCCTACACCGCCGCCTGCATGATACCATGTTGAGTCGTATCCTTTTTCCTTAAACATGTTCAATAACTCTGTTGTCTTTTCTGGAGCACCACCGATGCATCCATTTGGTTCGTATGTATTACCTGTAGCAACACGATAAACGCCCATAATGGAAATCTTGCCATCAATGCCTCTGTCTCTTGAATATGTGCTTGAGCAATATCCAGCAGACTTGAGAGGATTGTTAGCAAAATATGAACCGTTACCAAATGCCTTACCACAAATACGTGCATTCGGATTTAATAATAGTCCCATCTTAATAATGCTGACCCAGTTACAGTTTGCAGAACCATGGAACAGATCATGTTCAACGCTGTTAAACATTCCATTCTTGAGGTATTCTTCGTAACGAGCAACCTGATCATGTGGCGTGATGTCATATACTTCAACGACATCAATTTTCCCAGAAAGCTTATACTCTTTAATCGTTTGTTCCATCTCTTCAGGTGTTTCCTTGCGTACAGAGACATTTCCAAATGGACTCTCAAATTTTTCTGTCTTGCTATGTGTTTGTGAAACTAATGCTTCCATAGAAGACACGATTTTGTTTACCCAATCTAATTTTGCCTCCATCTGTTTGAACAACTCTTCTTCTGTAAGAGGAATCGTTTGAACATGGAAATCCTTGATTTGGAAATTCTTCCCAACCTTTGGTGCTGCAATGGCAATAAAGTCATCAATACAACCATTGAAAAGTGTTGCATCTGTCAGATTGCACATTTTATTGTACAACTTACGTGCAGATGTCACTTGTCGGCGTGTATATGGTGATGATGAAGAATAAAAATTCATCTCAAAACCACTTTCTGATAATGTCTCTTTCGCAACCTGAATCAGCCATCTGTAAAGCGTAACGGCTTCATCATCTGATGTTTCTTCAACTGTTGGCTTTTTGAAGAATGCAGAAATCTTTGATTCATCTTCATCCTGCTTTAATTCTTCCGTGTAGTCCTTAAATCCAGCGGCAAGCTTTTGGTAGTATCTTAACCAATAAAGTTGCGATGGCTGAGCTTTATGAACTGTGCCGTCCTCAAGTCGATCTAATCCCTTTTTTCCAATAATACCAGACACGGCACCAATATTAAGTGTACGTGGTCCCATATTATTTGGGTTGAGATTGTAACGAGAACGCAAATTCGTTTCAGCATCAACGTGCCTTAGTAATTTTTGTTCATATAAGCTCTTTGCTAATCTAAAAGTATCAGCAGTGATACGAATAACGATGTTATCGTCTTCTTCATTTTTGACTCTTTCATAGATTTCTACATGAGCTTCCTTTGTTCCATCTTCGTTTTTAAGATGAATCGAGTTTGGAACTGGAAAGTTATCTGCGAATAATGTTTCCGCAACCTTTTTCCATAATTCTCCTTCTTCGTTGATACCAGCTGGGAAATCCAACTGATATACTTTTCCTGTTGTTTCCATCGTAACTTTCATTTTATTTTCCTCCTTAATTTACGATATCTTATATATAAAATTTATTCGATGTTTTTTATTTTCCTCTTTTTTAATATTCTCCATGCTCATCAAATAAATACATATATATATTGCGATATGAACTACTCAAAAAAAATGAGTTTCCTGCTTCAACTACCACTGCATCTAGCCTACATGGTATAGGTTGGATGTCTTACACGATATCCACAGGCGTTAAGTTTGGGCTATTCCATCCCTACTTTGATGCCTTTTTATTTTATTGTGCTGCTAAAATGCGTAATCCTTCATTTAGAATATTGATTGCTGCATTTTGATCACGTCCAATCACAAGACCACAATCACATCGCATGGTGCGGATCTTTAAGTCCTTCATCTCAGGATGCAAAGTTCCACAAGCATGGCATAGTTGTGAAGAAGGGAACCATTTATCTACTTTAACAAAGTATTTGCCTCTCTCATTCAACTTATACTCAAGCATTGAAACAAATGAACCGTATCCGTTATCCATAGTCGCCTTGCCATTACCGAATCCTTTATTAGACATTGCTTTCATATTGAGATCTTCTACACATACAACATCATACCGATTGGCTA
>ERZ773061.239-NODE-239-length-23879-cov-6.193460_pt1 | contig 23879 bp, 27 predicted proteins | sample MGYA00580627_ERZ773061 | MGnify/ENA primary metagenome ERZ773061 (study PRJEB29015, sample SAMEA2738119) | human oral metagenome | biome: human oral; feature: human-associated habitat; material: saliva | place: China | collected 2223 ...
TCTAGGAATATTTTTAATTTTTTAAAATATTCTTTTTCATATTCTTCTTTTAAATTATTTTTGCTTTCTATGTATTGAATTTTTAATATTACTTCTTGATGATTTGATTTTAATTTTGTTTTAAATACTTTTGTGTCAGATCTTCCTAATTTTAGTTCTTTTAATCCATTTTTATCAATTATATTGTATATTTCGTTGTCTTTTATTAGTTTTTTGATATCTGCTTCTATATCTGTTTTAATTCTATATACCGTTACTTCTCCTATAAAATCTAAATATTCTGATGCATTTTTTATTGATGTTATAGCAATATTTTCTATTGCTTCTTTTATGGTTCTAAATTTTTGTTTGAATGTTATTTGTGCTTCTATTTCTTCTCCTGTAGTATCATCAACTAATTTAATTGTTGCTTCTTTTTCTAATTTGTCTTCTTTTGTAATTATTAGATTTTCTATTCCTTTTTTTATATCATTAAATATCTTTGTTGATATTTTTAGTTTATTCATGACATTCTCCTATTAATTAGTTTCTAGTTCATAAATTGTTCTTTGTTTTTTAAATCCTAAATGTTCATATATTTCTTTTGCTTTTATATTAAATTCCCAACAACAAAGCTCTATTCTTGAACATTCTCTTTCTTTTGCTATTTTCTTAATATAATTTATCAATTCTTTTAAATATCCTTTATTTCTTGATTTTTTATCTACAATTACTTGTTCTATAAACAAAACTTTTTGTGACATTCTGTCTTTTGTAGTATATATTGCAAATGCTTGAATTCTGCCTTCCTCTTCAATTACAATAATGTCATTTATTTTATCTACTAATTCTTGCTTTAATTCTTTTATATTTGATTTTTTAAAAATCTCAGGCCTATTATTATAGTGATATTCTTCTAATTCTTGATATAAGTTTAGTAAATTGTTTTCGCTATCTTCTAAGCATGCTTTTCTAATTTCCATTTTATTGCTCCTTTAATTCTGATCTTAATTTACCATTCATTTCCTCTGAGTTCATCATTATTCCGTCTCCAGTGTAAGCTATGTCTCCATCCATTAAATAGTCGTTTACAAATTTATTATTTATAACAGTTAAGAAATCTTCTAAATCTTCTCTCTTAATCCATTTGGGCAATTGCTTTTTCTTTTCTTCTTCGGACATTTCTTCCTTTGTATCTGAATTTATTTTTCCAAATACTATATATAAGTGAGAATATCTATTTACTCCTTTATAATCTGCATAAAAGTGATTGTGTAGTATGAAAATGCTTTTTCTTGTAATGGTTACATCTGTGTAACCTGTTTCTTCTCTTATTTCTCGTATTACTGCTTCTTCGGGTGTTTCTCCTTCTTCTATTCCTCCTAATACAAATGACTTACATACTCTGTTTGGTGAATCTACACATAAATATGTATTATCTTTTTCATTTTTTATTACTGCAATTACACTTCTTCTAAATTTTGTTTCTATATCAGGTCTTAGTGTTTGCTCTCCAGTTCCTCTAAAATATGGTGCTACTACTTGCTTATATGGTAAATTATATTTCTTTGCTAATTCAAAATGTTCTGGTATATGCGCTGAAACTAATAATGTTGCCGTATTTTGTAAATTATTGTCATCTAGTATTATTATTTGAAGATTTTCTCCTGTTATTGGATGTTTAGCTGTAAGTGTTAATACATCGCTATTGTTAATATAATTATTATTTTTGCCAATTGCTATCGCTGTTACGCCATATATTAATTCCCCATATTCTAATTTAGCTGGAATTTTTATTCCATTTGATAACTCAATTTCAAATTCTTTCATAACATACTCCTTCATATTTTACTAGATTTTCGCTTTATAATACTATTTGTTGCTGTCTAATCTTCAATATCTCTATTAAATTCTTTTGTTATTTCATGTGTACTAGTTAATTTATAATCTACTTTCTTATACTTTTCAATTCTTGTCTTATTTGCTTCATACATTTGATTATATAATTCTGTTATTGTTTTAATTTTTTCTTCTTTCATATTTAATGAAATATTACCTAATGATTGTTTCAATTTTTGTTCATCGATTGGATTAACTTTTGACATCATATATGAAATCACTTCCAGTGCAGATGAATTTATTGCTCCTGTTTTATTGTTCTTTATTTCTAACATTCTTAATTTATTTGCTGGTATGTCATTCGTCGTAGTTCTTCCATCTACATAATTTCTTTCATTTTTGATGCCTGATTTATCAAATACTAAAATTCTATCATTTTCTAATGTTTTTAAATATTCGGCAATATTTAATTTTGTTCCATAAGACAATACTGCTGTCATTAATAGAACTCCATCAATTCCCTCTGAAAAGCATAATATTGCCTTTTGTTCTCCAGCATATTTGCTATTCTTCCCGATTGTTCTTTTTAATCCATTTTTTTCAATATTAGGTAAATTATTTTTATTAGTTTTATGATACAATAATTCTTCCATTATATCCTCCTTTTGATATATATTACATTAATTTTATTTAATATACAACCGAAGTTTTTTGATTTTATAAAAGATGGAAAAAAACGAATTGAGCTTAGACTCTTTGATGAAAAAAGGCAACAAATTAATATTAATGATATTATTGAATTTAAGAGAGAACCTGAACAAATTGATTCTTTAAAGGTAAAAGTTATTGGTTTGCTTAGATATCACTCTTTTGAAGATTTGTTTGAAGATTTTCCTATTGAAATTTTGGCAGATAGATCTATGACTAAGTCTGAATTACTTAATGCTCTTGAAAAATTTTATACTCCTGAAAAGCAAGAGGAATATGGTGTTTTAGGTATTAAAATAACAAAAATATAAAGTGTACAATTAGTACACTTTTTTAGTTTTCATATTTTAAAATTTCACAATTTTTTAATTTATATTTAGTGTAATTGCCATCAATTGGTTCTCCTTCAAAATAGCATTTTGCATAAATGCTTACACCTGCATGTGTAACAACTAAGATATCTTTTTTAGGATATTTGCTTACTATTTCTTTAAAAAAATTTTCTATTCTTTTTCTAAAATCATTCAATGGTTCAATGTTATATCTTGTTTCATTTGGATCTGTAAAATCAACTAAACTTTGATATTCTGATTTTAATTTTCCTTCAAGTTCTCCATTACTTCTTTCAATTATTCGGCTATCTTCAATAATTTCTTGGCTTGTTATAATTTTTGCTGTTTGCATTGCTCTTTTTAATGGGCTTGAATATACAATATCAAACTTTTTACCTTTTAATTTTTCTGCTGCTTCTTTTGCTTGCAGTATTCCTTTTTCATTTAATTCAATATCTTTTCTGCCTTGATTTCGTTTTTCTAAATTCCAATTTGTTTGACCATGTCTAACTATGTATATCATTTTAATCTCCTTATCTTTTAAGATATTATATCATTATTTTAAAATATTATGTTATAATTTTATTAATTAACTTTTAGGAGGTCTTTATGAATCTACTTTTTAAGATTACTGATGAAGATGTTGGTGAAAAAATATACCCTATGAATAATCCTGATATGAGAAATGCAGTTCGTGTAATTTTAACGAATGATTCTGGACAGATTGCTTTGCTTAATAAACAGAAAAAGAATGAATTCAAGCTTATTGGTGGTGGTGTTGATGATGGTGAAATATTACTTGACGCATTAAAACGAGAGGTTTTAGAAGAGTCCGGATGTGAAATAACCGATATATCTGAAATTGGTTTTGTTGAAGAATGTCATACTAAAAACAATTTTGTTCAAACTTCTTTTATTTTTAATGCTAAGGTTTTACATGATACTCATATACTAAATTTGACCGATAATGAGATTGCTGAAGGTTCAACTTTGTGTTGGTTTGAACCACATGAAGCTTTAAATAAAATCAATGATTGTTATAAAAACTTGCAACCTTCTGAATATAGTAATATATTTGCTACAAAAATGATCAATAGAAGGGATTATGCTATTTTAAAATATTATTTGGATAATGTTAAATAATTACTAATTTTTAATTCTTATATTTAAATAGAGTGGATAAGTACTTATAAGCTTATCCACTCTATCTTTTTTAATTATCATATTTTATCTGGTCTATTGCCTTTTATTTTATTGTTTTTTCAATAAAATCTATAAAACCAGAATCGTCTGCTTGACCTATTTTTTTATCTTCTTCCGAAAGATAAATATCATATTTATTAACTTTTTTATTAACTGATATTGAGCTTAGTGGGTATCCTTCTATCATATCTTTAGCTGGTGTATCCACTAAATAATATTCGCTTGTCGTGTCTGTGTAAGTTGACATTTTGCCATCTTTTATTATAGCCATTCCCGATATCCACTTTGTATTTAATTTCCCATCTTTTCCATAAATTTTAACTAAATTAGTATAGTATTCAATCATCTCTTCATCATTTAATCTTTTTCCATTAACTCTTCTAACAAATACGCCTGGTTGTTTATCTTCTGGAACATCATCTATATACATCGCATCATCCATTGCCATAGTTGTTATTTTTGTAGCATTATAATATGCCTTTGCTTTAATTTCAGCATTTTCGATGGATGTTTCGCCATTTTCTTCTACTTCAAGATTAATATTAATATCTTTTAATGATTTCAATAATATTCCTCTTTCTAGTAATTTCTCTTTAAATCTGTTAACTTTTGATTCATTTCCTGTCGCAAATAATATTTCTTTCATTTTATCCCCTATATTTATTCTTTTTAAAAATTTTTTTGTTTATTTCTTTTATATCTTTTTCAAACATTATGAGAGCTAATGTTAATAATCTAATTGTTTTATTTTTTCTATAATTTTTGTCACATATTCGCTTTTTAATCTTTTGTATTCTTTTCTATCATTGATTTTTTCTTCTATTAATTTTTGTTTAAAATTTGAATATGCTATTGCTTCTTTTTCATTTTCTAAAAAATATTCTTTTAATAGTATGAATTCTTTATATCTATTTGTATTTTTTAGTGCTAGATGAATGTGTATGTCGCCGCTTTTAGTTTCTTCGTTTGTTAATGCAAAAAATTGATATTCTTCTGTCTTGCTTTTTTCACTTGGTATATAATTTATGCTTTCTAAGATTTTTGCTATTTCTGCGAATTCTTTTTGATCTTTTGCTCCAATTAAAATGTCTATGATGTTTTTGCCATATTTTATTGTTGGTATTGATGTTGATCCGACATGGTTTATTTCTATATTTTTATTGATTCTATCTTCTAATTTTTGTTTTATTTCTTTGAATTTCTTTTGATTTTCATTGTAATTTTGTTTTTCTAGTATTACCATTTTTTATTCCTTAAATATTAATATAACATTCATTTTTTAAAAATTCTTTTATTTTTAATTCATCTTTTCCTTCATAGTATGGAATCAGCAATTCTTTAAATTTGTCAGTTAATTCTGCTGGTATGCTTATTATTCCTTTTCCTTTTGAAATTAAATAATGATTACTGAATATAACGGCTGTTCTTTTGTTTCCATCTAGATATATTTGTTTTTTCATTGTATATAATAATAATTCTATTGCTTTATCAATATCTTCTTTTTCACTATTTAATATCATATTTAATTCTTCTTTAATCATGGCTTCAATTGGAAAATCAGCTTTCCAACTTGTTCCACCTATTGATACTGGAACATTTCTTATTTTTCCAGCAGATATATAAAATCCTTCTTGAACTAATTTATTTATTTCGCATAATAATGCAAAGTTTGTTTCGCTCATTATCACATTTTTGTTTAATATAAACTCCCAAGCATGTTTTAGATTTATAATTTTCATAACATCTTCAGATGTCATGTTATTTACTTTTCCACCTTCACTTATGTTTTCGGTGTCTGCATAAGTTGTTGCGACTCCTTCTAATATTGCTTGTTTATATATTGTATCTACTAATTGTCTTTTTGCAAAATCAATGTTTCTTTCTACTATTTCAGAAATCTCATTTTCAATATAATTTAATTCCCTTAATTTTTTATTTATTTCACGAATTTGCTTTTTTAATTCTCTTGCTTTAACGCTATTAGAAAAAATTAAATTGTATAGTTCTTCACTGTATTCACCAACATATTTAGTTAATGATACTCCATCTTCTCTGTAATGAACATATATATATCTATTATCGCCTTTTTCTCTTATTTCTACTGAACCGTATATTAGTGAACTTAGCTTATGTTCTAATACTTGTTTACTTTGAAGTAGATTCATTATTTCTATAGTCTCGCTCATTTTTCACTCCTTATGTGAAACATTTTTATTGATTTTTAGTGATTTTGTTTCACATCTTTATTATAACACTTATTTAAAAAATGTGAAACATTTTCATTTGTTTTTCTCAATTTTGTTTCACACTTTTTGATATTAAAAAGCAAGCAAATGTCGAATAATGTCGATTTTGCTTGTTTTTATGTATTATTTGCTTATTAGTTTGCAGAATCCTTTTTTACCTTTTTTAAGAATTAATTCCTCTGATAGCATGTTTGATGTTATGATTAATTGTAAGTCTTCTACTTTATTGTCATTTAATGTTATTCCACCTTGAGCTATTAACGTTTTAGCTTGGCCTTTTGATTGAGCAAATCCTGCTAGAATTATAGCGTCTAATATGCTTGTTTCTGCTTCGATTTCTATAGTTGGCATGTTTGCATTGTTTGCGCCATTTCCAAATAGAGCTTCTGACGCTTCTTCTGCTTTTTTAGCTTCTTCTTCGCCATGAATTAATTTTGTTATTTCATATGCTGCAATTTTCTTAGCTTTGTTTAATTCTTGTCCTTCGACTGCAGTTAATTCTTTGATTTCATCAAGTGGTAGATATGTTAACATTTTTAAAACGTTTTCTACATCTTGATCTGCTACATTTCTCCAGTATTGATAGAATTCGTATGGTGAAGTTTTGTTTTTATCTAACCATAATGCACCTTTTTCTGTTTTTCCCATTTTCTTTCCTTCTTTGGTTGTTAGAAGTTTAAATGTGAATGCGAAGGCATCATCATGTCCTAGTTTTCTGATTAATTCGGCTCCTCCAATTATGTTTGACCATTGGTCATTTCCACCTATTTCTAATTTACATCCATATTGATTGTATAAGTGTAAGAAATCATAAGATTGTAATAGCATGTATCCCATTTCAAAGAATGTCAAACCTGTTTCCAATCTTGTTTTGTAACATTCTGCTGCTAACATTCTATTTACTGAAAATTTTGAGCCTATTTCTCTCATGAAATCAATGTAATTTAGATTTAATAACCAGTCTGCATTGTTTACGATTCTGGCTGCATTTTCACCTTCAAAATTAACGAATCTTGCTATTTGTTTCTTGATTTTCTCGACATTTTCGTCCATTTCTTCACGTGACATCATTCTTCTTAAATCAGTTTTTCCTGATGGGTCTCCGATTGCCGCTGTTCCACCACCAATTAAAATTAGTGGAGAGTGTCCAGCTTTTTGCAAGTATGAAGCAACCATTAATCCTACATAGTGTCCAATGTGTAAGCTATCTGCTGTTGGGTCTATTCCAATGTAGAATGGTACATTTCCTTCATCTAAGTGTTTTATTAAATTTTCTCTGTCGATGAATTGTTCAATAATTCCTCTTTTTTCTAATTCTAAAAATATATTTTTTTCCACTTGCAATCTCCTTTATTCATATTTTGTTGCTGGATTTTCAAATTCCTCTAATCTTCTTTGGTAATTTTCTATTGCAATATCTTCAAATGCTATTGTGTCTTTGACATTTAATAATCTTAATATGTATTTTGCAAAAAATGGGTTGTTTACTAGAATTGGGCCTAGAATATATGTTCCAAAGCAATTGTTTAGTCTTATTCCTTCGAATTTACTTTCTTTATTTATTCCGTCTCCTCTAATTGTTTCAAATGCATAATATTCTTGATTATCTCCATAAGTCATACTGAATTGAGCTTTAAACCCTAGAATTTTTATTTTTCTACCTTTTTCTATTTCCATTTCACCTAAATACATTTTGCTATATCTATGCATCATATCTCTTTTTGAATATAGGTCCATTATGCCTAATCCTTGGACTTTAGTTCCATCTTCATTTTCAATGTATTTTCCTAGTATTTCAAATGCATTTCCTGTGAACAACATTACTGTATTTTTATTTATTAATTCTTCCAATCTGGCTTTATATGGTTCTAGCTTTTTTATGACTTCTTCTTGTGTTCGTTCTGTCATTGGTGCTAAATATATCATGTCTACATTTTGTGTTACAAATGCTGGTTCATCTGTAAAGTTTGTATTAATTATTTCTACGTCTTTTATTGATTGTTCTAATAATTTTATATTGAACATATCTCCAAATAGATTACATGTTTCTGGGTATAATACTTCGATTTTAGTCATTTGCATTACCTCCCTCTATTCTTTGTAAAATTATATCTCTTGCATTTCTTTGTAAATCGCCATTATATATATCATATAGAATATATATTTCATTAGCGTCTTCTATGTCTACATGTTGGCCTACTTGATTTACATCAAAATCATATACTAATTTTTCTTTTGGTACCCCTGCTAATAATAATCTTAGATAGAAATCTTCTGATCTCTTTCCTCCTATTACTATTTTGGTTATATGTTTTGCATTTAAAAATTCAAAGTCTGCATCATACATCCATGTTGAGTTTTCTGATGAATCTTTTGCATCATATTTATCGTCCAATAATAGAATGATTTGTTTGTTGGTTTTATCCCTATTTAAAAAGTCGAAGATACATGATAATGCAACTGGATTTTGCCCTTTACATAGATTCCCTATTATCTTAATGCCGTTTTTCTCTACTTCATTATATCTTGATTCTACAATATGTAGGTTATTTATTTGTGATTGAATATCTTTTGTTGATATTCCCAATGTGTATAATGCAGTGATTACTGCAATTTCATTGTAAATATTGAATATTTGGCTTGAGAATAATTTAAATTCTTCCTCTTTGTTATCAACTTTTACAATGATTTTTTGATTTTTGAAATCTATTGTTTTTATTGATATATCTGCTGTTGGTGATTTAAAATCACAGTTTGGACAATAACAATTTCCTATGTGATGATATCTTACATAGTTATATTCTAGTTTTGTTCCACATTTTGGACATATTCTTTGATCGTTGATGATGTTTAATGGTGTATCTAAATCAAATGGTTGTTTATCTATTCCAAAAAATATTCTTGTGTTTGATTTAGTTCCTAGTCTTGAACTTATTGGGTCATCTGCGTTTAATATTAGAATTGTGTCCTCTGGTAAACCTTTATTTATTATGCTTGATATAAATTCTGGATGGGCATTTCTTTTTATTGAGTCCCTGAATAGGTTTGTACATAATACGTATGTTGGTTTAATATATGGATATATTTTGATTGATGATCTTTCATCTACTTCAAATACTGCAATATCAAACTTTGCTTTATTTGATATTTTTGTTCCTTTAACTAAACTGCTTGCTATTCCTGCATCTATGTTTGATCCATAGTTGTTATCCAATACTTTATAACCTAATCCTGTTAATGAATCAATGATTAAGTTGTTTGTTGTTGTCTTTCCATTTGTACCTGTTACACAAATTATTTTTTTAGGCTTTGCTATTTTTCCTAAAAAGTCTGGGCATATATTTATTGCTAATCTTCCTGGGAATTGTGATGCATTTCTTCCTAATAATCTAATTACTGCATAGGCCAATTTTGATAATATTAATGCTATATAAAAACGAAACATGTTTTCTCCTTCTTATGTATGTAAAAACGCTTCGAGCAGAATATACTCGAAGCGATTTCTACTATATATTATTAATAGTTTTCTGCTTTAATTTCAAAGAATGATTTTGGGTGTGAGCATACTGGGCATACTTCTGGAGCATATTTTCCAATTACGATATGTCCGCAATTTCTACATTTCCAAATTCTTTCGTCATCTCTTGAGAATACAATTCCTTCTTCGATATTTTCTAATAATTTTTTATATCTTGCTTCATGTTCTTTCTCAATTTTTCCAACTTCTCTGAATAAGAATGCGATTTTTGTAAATCCTTCTTCTTCTGCTGTTTTTGCAAAATCTTCATACATATCTGTCCATTCATAGTTTTCGCCTGCTGCAGCATCTTTTAAGTTTTCTGTTGTTTCTGGCATTTCATTATTATGTAATAATTTAAACCAAATTTTTGCATGTTCTTTTTCATTTAATGATGTTTCTTCAAAGATACTTCCAATTTGTTCATATCCATCTTTTTTAGCTTTACTTGCATAATATTGATATTTTGTTGCAGCTTGTGATTCTCCTGCAAATGCTTTCTTTAAACATTCTTCTGTTTTTGTTCCTTTTAATTCCATTTCTATTCTTCCTTTCTTTTTTGTATATTACATTAATTTATTTCCGCAGAATGGGCAGAATTTTGCTTCTGCTGGTACTTCTTTACCGCATTCTGTACAGAATTTTTTTGAAATTGGTTGTGCATTTTCACCTTCAGGAGCTGGTGTTGATACTATTGTGTCAACTACTGGCGCTACTGGAGCTTCTACATTAGCTACTGGTGCTTCTACATTAGCTGCTGGAGCTTCTGTGTTTGCAACTGGTGCTTCTGTATTAGCTGCTGGAGCTGTTTGTGGTTGCTCTTGAACTGGTGCTTGAGGTTGTGTTTGATATGGATCATATTGAACAGCTTGTGTTGTTTGTGTTGGTTGCACTGGCATTCCTCCTGTGAAGTTATTCATCATTCCTAATCCCATGAATCCTGCTGTTGCACCATTTGAATTTTCTGCTGCTTTTTCTAATGCGTTTGCATAAGATGATGCAATCTTGCCTTGTTGTAATTGTGAATTTGATGCCATTTCATAATTATCAATTTTCTTTTGAGAATCTTCATCCAATGATACTGATTCAATTGCAAAACTTAATAATTGTAATCCTCTATCTCTAATTGGTTGGTCAAATACTCTATCTGCTAAAACATGCATGATTTCATCTGTTTGGCTTGGTAATTCCAATACTGGCACTTTATATTTTGATGTTCCTAATTCATTTAAAACATTTTGAAGTGCTGCCATAACTTCTGATTGCATTTGTTTGATTATATCTTCACGTCTATATACATCCTGTGTTCCGGCAATTCTATTCATAAATAATCCGAAATCTGATACTTTAAATGTATATGTTCCATAGCAACGAATTCTAACGCTATAAGGTGCTACTGTACCTGTTAATAACATTACTGGATGTGACCAATCTTGGAATGGAATTGGTGTTGCTGTTCCAAATTTATTATGCATTATTTCTTTAACATTAAAGAATAATACATATTGTTCTTTTGCTGATTGTCCATTATAGGTAAATCTTGCAAACATTTCCTTGAATGTGTTTTTAAATTGTCCTGCAAAGAATGATGGTGTTGATGATTCATCAAATTTATAAACACCTTCTTCTGCTGTTGCATCTATTACTTTACCATTGTCTACAATGATTGCACATTGTCCTGGTTGTACTATAATAGTTGATCCTGCAGAAATTACATTATTTGGTGTTGATACTTTCTTCATCAAAATTTCATTTCCTAAATCTTCACAACGAATGGCTTCTTTCCATTGATCGTGTAGTGTGCTTCCTATAGCACTTGCTGCTGCTTTAATTAATCCCATAATTTCCTCCTTATTTTTCAATATATATTTATTGAATTTATGTCTTTTGCACACAATTAGTTTATTCTAAATTAGCAAATAAGTCAAGCTTTATAGGGCTTTTTTTCGCTCTTTTTTATATAAAAAATCCGGCATTTTCATGCCGAATTTTCATTTATTTTTATGATATTTTACTTAAGTTTGATAATACCCAACCATAGTCTGTTGTTGTTATTACGCTTCCGCAATATGGACATTTTCCTGATGATGTTATTGTTGTTGGCGCTCCACAGTTTGGACAGTTTGTTATCTTTGTCTCTCCTGACGCTGTATTTGTTTTATTTCCTGTTGTTCTTGAGAATGTTAATCTGTATGTTCCGTAATCTTCTTCGTTTGGATCACCTATTACAATTTGTTTTGTCTTAGAGTCTATAATGTAATCAATTTGTTTTACATCTAAGTCAATTTCTAGAACATCTTTTCCTGCTTGTTGTCTGAATCCTGAATATCTTTCATTCAATACTCCAACTCTATCCATTTTATTTAATTGGCCTTTATCAAGATATTCTTGTAATTGATTTCTATGTTGTTCGAATAGTTCGTTACTTTCAAATGTTCTGATATCTTCCCAATCGCCTTTAGACCAAGCTGCTTGCAATCTAATATATACATCTCTTGCAAATGCTTTAAATTCTTCTGGATTGAAGTTTGGATCAATTGCTTTTACTGAGCTTAATACTGATTCTTCACTTTGTGCGCTCCTATTATTATTGTTATTTCCGAAATTAAAATCAAAATCTGGATTTAGTATTTTATCCATTGCTTCATTATATTTCTTGATGTTTGGATTATTTCCAAATTTCTTTCTCAATGCTCTCCAAATTGCTAACGATCCGATTATTAGTAAGAATATCCATGGATGTCTGATTGCAAACATTATCATTCCGATATTTCCTAATGTTGAACTGCCTGATGAATAGCTACTTCCGCTTGATGATCTTCTTGATGAACTACTTGAGCTACTTGATGATCTACTTCCACTTGATGAATAACTTTTAAAATTTCCTACATCTGCATAAACTTTATCGTTTGCTGTCATAAAGTTTATTCCTATAATGATGGTTAATATTGATATTATTGTAATTAGTACTTTTAAAAACTTTTTCATAATATCTCCTTTCTCTTTTGGTAATATTAATTTTTCCATATATTATATATGTTTTATTATGTATCAAAAAAATATGTTGCTTCTAAGTCAGCTTCATTTGTTAATAGGGCAATTGGATATTTTTCATATGCTGCGCCTATTGTATTATATATTTCTTTTGGTTCTGTAAATCCCATGTGCCATCTTATTGCATATTTTTCTTCGCTTGTTAATTTCATAAATTCTGTAATCATCATTACCGATTTTTCACCATGCCCATAAGGTATTGTATCTTCAATTGTGTAGTATGGGGCTTTTTCCCATACTCCCAATGAGTTTTTAACATTTCTATATTCTATTTTATAAAAATTAGTTTTGCATATATCGTGAAATAAAGCTATTATTCTTACTGATTCATCCGGTATATCTATTGGTATTGGTGCATGTTTTATTTTTTCTTTTAATATTTCATATACTTTTAAGCTATGTTCTACCAGACCATTCTCTCTTGATCCATGAAACCTTGTGCTGGCTGGTGCTGTAAAGAAATCTGATTTTTCCAAAAATTCTAATAATTTATCCATTCCTGGTCTATCTATATCTTTTAGTAAATTTATAAATTCTTCTTTCATTGGGTCTCCTTAGTTATGGTAAATTTTTTTGTAAATTCTTAGCTGTTGCTCTCATTTTTTCATACAATTTTTGTTCTTGCTCTGTTAATTTGTTATTTTCGGCATATATATTGAATGCAAATGCATAATATTCTTTATCCTTTAATTTTGCTGCTTCATATGCTTCTTTTGCCTGTTGATCTGTTGGGTTTGCTTTATATTTTACTCCCTTTACCCAATAATCTGCTAGCATAAATCTCAAATAATCGTCTACCAATTTTTGAAATTTTGGATCAATTCCAGTTTCTTTTTTTTGTTGTAGTCGTTGCTCAACCTCTTTCATTGTTTTTTGAAATTCTTGTTTTACTTTCTCGTCTTCATTATTTGATACTTGATTATCATTTGATTGACTATTACTTAGTTCTGAAAATTGCGATTTTTTTCTTCCTTGTTCTACAGTTATACTTACAACATTTCCTCCATCATATCTTAACGAAAGTCTGTCTCCATTTTGATTTTTAGATTCATAAATTTTTTGATTTAACTCTCTTATATTTAAGTTATATCCATATTGTTTGCATTGTTCAAAATAGTTTCTTAAATCCTCTTTTGTCATGTATTGTATATCGGCTGAAAAATATTCATCCCTATTTATGCTTATTATTCCCTTTGTTGATAATGGCTTTGGTATTGTTGATGCAAGACCACTGGTTGGCCAAATAATATCACCATAATGTGATAATTTGCGTATTTTGATTTCAAGTGTGTCAAATTGTGGTTTTAATATTATTTCTGTTCCGTTTGAATCGTATGCTTCATAACTTGTACTTATATCTTTATTATCTAACGGATATTTTTCTTTTACTTTAGCTAATATTTTGTCATAAGTTTGTTTATCAATATTTTTTTGATTTATTTTTAGTATAGTGTTGCTGTTTTCCTTTATTTCAATCGGTCTTACTGGTAATTCTGGTAAACAGCTAGCTAGTACCAATGTTTTTATCAATCTATTTTGTTCCGCTTTTTTGATTAACATTGGTCCAAAGATTGATGTTATTATACATATAATTATTATTGGCAATATTGTGGCTAATAATATTTTAAAACTTTTCTTTTTTGATTTTTGTTGTTCTTTGCTCGCATCTTCTTTTTGATTATTGTTACTATTTAAATTAGTATTATTTGGGTTGTTATTGTTTGATTGCACATTATCATTTATTTCTTTTACTTCTTGTTTTTCTGAATTTTCTTCCATATTTTGCTCCCCTTTATTTTTTATTTATTCTACTATAATGTTTTATAAAATTCAATTTTATTCTTTTTAAATGTTTTTATTATTTTAACATATCTCTTGTAGTATCATAATTTTTAGTAATATTATTTACCTTTTCCTTTTATAATTGCAATAATAATTATTATAATTACAATTATTCCAATAAAGCCACCAAATCCTAGATTTCCTCCTCTACCATATCCATTATTGATATTTTTAGTTAATAGAAATGGCGCTAAATACATTAGTATTGGATATAAGTAGTCGGTGTTATCAGTTGTAGTAGCTTGCTGTGTTTGATTGTTTGTATTTTGATTATTCACAGTATTGTTGTTATAATTATAATTATTACTGCTATTTGGGGTTGAATAACTTTTGCTTGGTGAATAATATTTTTTTGATGATGAATTTGATTTGTGTGGTTTGAAGATTTTAGTTTTTGGGCTTGAAGATTTATACGATTTATAACTCTTGCTACTTGATGAACTTTTTGATTTGTAACTTTTAAAATTCCCTACATCTGCTTGTACTTGACTTATATTTAAACTCATTGTTCCTAATTGGATTACTAATGTGATTGAAATTATTATTGTTAATATTTTTAAAAATTTCTTCATATTTTTTCTCCTTATTTGTCATGGATAAATTATATAATATTTAATTATATGTTTCAATCAAAGTTTTAAACTTTACAAATTTTGGTTTATCGTTTAAAATGTCCCTAGACTTTTTATGAATGGAGATTTTTTTATGTTAAAAAAGAGTATAGTTGTATTTTTAGTTTCAATGGTTCCGTTAATTGAACTTAGAGGTGCTGTGCCAATTGCTTTCAGCCCATTGTTCAATGTAACACTTCCTATACCATTAATTTATGTACTTGTTATTTTAGGAAATATTTTGCCAATGCCTTTCATTTATCTTTTTGCTAGAAAAGTTTTGGTTTGGGGTAAGGATAAAAAATTTATTGGAAAATTCTTTACATTTTGCTTAAACAAAGGTGAAAAAGGCGGACAAAAACTTCAAGAAAAAGCTGGAAAAGGAATTTATTTTGCATTATTCTTGTTTGTTGCAATCCCTGTCCCTGGAACTGGTGCTTGGACTGGTACATTAGCTGCTAGTATGCTTGACCTTGATTTTAAGAAAAGTATGATTGCAATTTCACTTGGTGTTATTGCTGCTGGTATTATTATGGGACTTGGTTCTGCTGGTTTATTTACAGCAATTAAACATGTATAAAATAAAAAGATGTCTTAGAATTTTATATTCCTTGACATCTTTTTTTATTATTTTAATGAATATAATTATCTAATAAAACAACTTTACCTTATTCTTGAGTCTTCTTTACATCTATAACTCTCTGGTTTGATGAGCCTTTCCATTCTAACTTTGGATTATGTAGTGCTTGTACAAATTGTCCATCTAAATATTTCATAATTTCTTTATCTTTCAAATATTCTTCATAAGTGTAGCCTGTCCATGCCCATATTGTTTTTTCTGGATACATTTGCTAGTCTTAGGATTTCAAATATTGTATCGTCTGTAAATTCTTTTCCTACTGAAAAGTCATGTGTTTCTGAATTGAAACAATTAAACCATCCTTATATGGAATTATTGATAAAGCTCTATTTTTTCATTTATCTTTCCTCCTGCATTTTCTCTTTTCTATTTTTTACTTTAGTAGTTTCACTCTCTATGTATAAATCTAATTTTTCATATAATTCTTCTACTGTTCCATTATTATTTATTACTTTAGAAAACTTTATCCCATTTGGCCTTACTACAATAGTTCCACCTTGTTCATATGCTAAGTCTTTATATTCAAATGTTTCCAATCTTTTCTTTTTTGCATCCTTCTTTCTTGTTTTTTCAGCCACTTGTTCCATCGTTATTGAATAGTCTGCTTTTCTATCGGTATATGGTGAATCTGTTCTTAATCTCTTATATTCTCTCCTTATTCTTTCTTCTTCGGGAGCATCAATATATAATACACTCAAATTTTGTCGTAATTTCTTATACAAATATTGAATTTCTTTTACTCCATACATTGTATCCATTATTACTACATCTGCACCTTCACTCATTTCTCTCGCTTTTTGAATATATCTATCCCAAAAACTTTCAAAGTTATTTTTTGATTCATTATCATACCATTCATCGTATGTTAAATTGCTTTTTGAATCTTTATATACTGCTGGAAATATATCTCTTATTTTTAAATGTTTTACTTCTTGATATTTTGCCTTAATATGATTAATTCCTCCACTTTTTCCTGACTCCGATGGACCAGTTACAAATATAAATTGTTGTTCTTTATTATGTCTTTCCATATTAATTCCTCCTAATATTTTTCTAGATCATTCCATAATTGAATTGTTCCACCACTTAAAAATTTATCTTACGATATAATTTTAGAAAATTCATATATATCGCCATCCTTATTTTCCACTATACAATAAATGTCGTTTAAAGGAATAATATTTTTTAATATTTCATAATTGTCTTTCCGCAATTTTATATAGTTTCCTTTATATAATTTCCTAATTTTTTTTCGCTGTTTAATTTTTTATAAAAAAATGGGATTCTGTGATACCACTAGCAATGGTATTTGAGGTTCTTATCCTCGGTATGTTCTTATTTTAATTCATTGCATTCTTAATTGTTTCTATTGTTATCTTTTCTATTATATAACTATTTTTTACCATATTCTATCTTTCTTCCAATATTTTGGTTATGCTCTATGGTACTCACCAGATGTGCTGGTGGTTTAACGCTTAAGTTAATTAAAGAGCTTAAATACATTTGTATCTAAGCTCTTTTTTATATATTTATTTTTAATGAATATAATTATCAAATAAAACAATTTTACCTTGTTTAAGTGTTTCTTTAACATCTATAACTCTTTGGTTTGATGAGCCTTTCCATGCTAATTTTGGATGGTGCAATTCTTGTACAAATAATCCATCTACTACTACATCTAAATATTTTATAATTTCTTTATCTTTTAAATATTCTTCAAATGTGTAACCTGTCCATGCCCATATTGTTTTTTCTGGATACATTTTTTTGAATTCTTTGGCTAATTTTGTTGAACCTGGTAAGTTTATTGGATGCATTGGTTCGCCACCTAGTATTGATAGTCCCTTAATATTTTCATCATGTGCTAGTCTTAGGATTTCAAATATTGTATCGTCTGTAAATTCTTTTCCTACTGAAAAGTCATGTGTTTCTGGATTGAAACAATTTTTACAATTGAATACGCATCCTTGAAAAAATATTGATACTCTTACTCCTGGACCATCTGATATATCCATACTTCTTATTTTATTATATTTCATTATTTTATTACTCCCTGTCCTCTACTATTGTTGTTGGTTTGCTACTCTTACCTTTGCTTCTGCTTTTGTTACTTTTGTTTTATCATTTTCATCATCTGTATTTTCTAAGTGAAGTACTCTCTCTTTTATTTCTTGTGTTCTACCTTTGTTCCAGAAATTTGTTCCAATATATCCACATGTTCTTCTTGCTACATTTAATGTGTTATGGTCTTTGTTTCCGCAATTTGGGCAGTGCCATTCTAGATCGTCTCCTAATAAGATTTCTCCATCGAATCCGCATTTTTGGCAGTAGTCTGATTTTGTATTTAATTCTGCATATACGATATTGTCGTAGATGTATTGAATTACTTGCATTACAGCATCTAAATTGTTTTGTAAGTTTGGTGTTTCAATATATGAAATTGCTCCACCTGGGCTTAATCTTTGGAATTTTGATTCGATTGATAATTTTTTGAATGCATCAATTTTTTCAAATACTGGTACGTGGTATGAGTTTGTTATATATCCTCTGTCTGTAATACCTTCGATTTTTCCAAATCTCTTTTGTAAGCATTTTGAGAATTTGTATGTTGTTGATTCGATTGGTGTTCCATATACTGAGTAATCCATGTTTTCTTCTTTTTTCCATTGTGCACATTTATCATTTAAGTATTGCATTACTGCTAATCCAAATTCTTCACCTTTTCCTCCATCTGTGTGGCTGTCTCCTGTCATGTATTTAACACATTCGTATAATCCAGCATAACCTAGAGAAATTGTTGAATATCCTCCATGTAATAATGGTTTGATGCTTGCGCCTTTTGGTAATCTTGCTAATGCTCCATTTTGCCATAGGATTGGTGCTACATCACTTGTTGCATGTGATAATCTTTCATATCTTGTTTGTAGTCCTCTGTGGCATAATTCCAATCTTTCGTCCATGATTTTCCAGAATTTTTCTACGTCTTTTCCTGATGATAGTGCAACGTCTGGTAAGTTAATTGTTACAACACCTTGATTGAATCTTCCATAATATTTTGCTTTCTTTGTTTTTGGATCAACATATGGTGTTAAGAATGATCTACAACCCATGCAAGGGTAACATTGTCCATCACCATTGCTATCTATTTTATATTGTTTCATTTTCTTTTCAGATATGTAATCTGGTACTAATCTTTTTGCTGTACATTTTGCTGCTAATTTTGTTAAGTAGTAATATTTACTTCCCTCTTTAATATTATCTTCTTCTAAAACATATAATAGTTTAGGGAATGCAGGTGTTACATATATACCTTTTTCATTTTTCATTCCTTCTGTTCTTTGTCTTAGAACTTCTTCAATGATCATTGCTAATTCTGGTTTATATTCTTCTGTTTCTCCTAAATACATACATACACTTAGGAATGGTGCTTGTCCATTTGTTGTTGTCATTGAGTTAATTTGATATTGGAATGTTTGAACTCCATCAACTACTTCTTTTTGTAAATCTTCTTTTGCGTATTTTTCAACGTCTTCTTTTGAGAATCCTCTTTCTTCATATTTCTTTACATATCTTAAGTAGCTATCTCTTACAAATGGTGCTAAATGTGTTAATGTGATTGTTACACCACCGTATTGGCTTGAATTTACTGCTGTGATGATTTGTGTTGCAATTGTCATTGCTGTAATGAATCTATGTGGTTTTTCAATCATTACTCCATTGATACATGTTCCATTTTGTAACATATCTTCTAAATCAATTAAATCACAGTTGTGTAATGCATTTTGTGCGAAATAGTCCATATCATGGAAATGAATTAATCCTTCGTCATGTGCATCTACTACTTCTTTTGGAATTAAGAATCTTCTTGAAATATCAGTGCTTGTGATTCCTGCTAAGTAATCTCTTTGTGTTGTTACTACTCTTGCATTTTTATTTGAGTTTTCTGTATTCCAATATTCACTTGTTCCATCAATCAATTCTTTTATTGATTGGTCTGTAGTGTTGGCTTGTCTCACTAAAGATCTTGTGTATCTATATGTTATATATGCTTTGGCTAATTGATAGTGGTTGTATGACATTAATTTTTCTTCAATGATATCTTGAATATCTTCAACTAGCATCCTTTTTTTATTTAATTCTTGAATATATTTTATAATTTCTTCAATTTCTTCTTTTGACGCTTTTTCATTTTTGTGAACTTCTGCATTTGCTTTTCCTATAGCTGTTCTTATTTTATTTGCATCATATTCAACAACAGAGCCGTCTCTTTTGATTATGTTCATTTTTTATTCCTCCTATTTTTTAAGTCAAAAACATTATAATCTTAAAAATGATTTTTTGTAAATAGGTGTTTTTTGAAAAATATTTTTAGATTTCTCTTAAGTATTGATAATGCTATTTAATAGGAGAAATATTACATTTTGCATTTTCTTTTTCGTTTTTTTAAGTCAAATTTGATTATTTTTGTAAAAATCATTTTTCAAAAAAGTAATATTTTTTATTTGATTTTTACTTGACTTTTTTGTTTCTTGAAATTTATGGTAAAAGAAAAAACTATGCTTTACTCTACATTATAAGTTTAAAGCATAGTTTATAATTTCAATTATTTTTCTTCTATTTTTACTTTATTGTATATTTCTGTCAATATAAATAAATATGTTAATGATACTAAGAATCCTCCGATTACATCACTTGGATAATGTACTCCTAAGTAAATCCTTGTTATTCCTATTGTTGATAGTAATATTGTTAAGATTACTATTAATGTCCATTTTAATGCTGTATTTTTTACATATTTAAATATCAAAAATATTAACATTCCATAAAAGGCCATGCTCATCATTGAATGTCCTGATGGGAAACTGTATCCTTTTTCAGGGATTAATCTATTGATATTTGGTCTTTCTCTTTGAATGATATGTTTTAATACTACATTTAATCCTGCTGTTCCTACAATACCTGTTAATAGGAATAGTTTGTTTTTTAATCCTTTAATTAGTATTATTGCCAATATAGTTAATACAAATACTATTTTTGCTCCACCAATATGCGTGATTACTTTTACGATTGGTGTTAATTTGTCATTTATGATGTTTTCACTAAAAAATTTGTAAATATTTAAATCTAATTCTAATATTCTACCATTCTTTACATTTATTGTAACTACTATTGCTAATATTGCTGTTATTGCAAATAATATCCATTTTATTATATTTTTTGTTTTATTATTCATTTGTTTTCTCCTTATTTATCTAAATCATCTTCTTCTCTTGATTTGATGATTATTTCTTTTGTTCTTAATATATCTCCCAATGTTTTGCTTGTTCTATCAAATGGTGAGAATCTATTAAATGCTATTTTTATATTCGAATTACTACTTGATCCTTCAGTTATTATATCTGATGATTTTCTAAAGAAATTCACTTCTTCAATAAAATCTTCAGAATTGAGAGTATCTAAAATTTCTATATTCTCTATATCTTCTACATCTTCAAGAAATGATTCGTCAATGCCTCTCACAATAGTTTTGATAGTGCAATCACCTAGTGGCATTATAATATAAAATTCTTTACTATCATCAACTTTAAAAGCTGGGAATAAGTCTTCATATTGTAACATACCATCAGTGTATTCTTCTATATTTTGTCCTACTGTTATATGAGCGATATATGCATCATATCCTTTTTTAATCAATTCATGCATTAATGCTCCTGTAAATATTAACGGAGACCCTTTCTGATAGTTTGTTAAAAATTCATAACATTCTTCAAATGCTTTTTGCGGTTCTAATTTTAGAATTTCATTCAATTCTTTTCGTTGTCTTTCAGTTAAATTTTTATTTAAGTTATATTTATATTTTGGATCTGAATATTTCTTAAATAAATCATATATTGCATCGATTTTTTCTATACCTCTTTCTGAATCAATTTCTAAATCGTGAGCAATTTGATTACTTTTAAAATCCTCGTCTGTTAAAAACTCTTCTTTTTCTTGATCCGGATCTAACACTTTTTTTCTCTCAGTATATTCTTCAAAAGTTATATCTGGCTCTTGTTGTTCATATCTGTCTTCATCCTGACTTGGCAACACTTGATACTCTTCTTTTATTGTTATTACATCTTCTGGATTTCTTAAAATTTCCAAAAATGTTCTTTTCTTTTGAGAAAAATCATATATCGCACATTTACGTTTTTCATTCTCCAATTTATCTTCTAGAGTTTCCATATTCATAAAAATGCTATCTGTTCTGCCAATCGGGCATACTACTCTTGGATTTTCATCAATTATTAATACATTATAATCATAATCAATAATTCTTGATGGAGTTGTATCAAATTTTTCTGTATTTCTTGGTGTTCCTGTAAACTCAGCCTCTTCTATATTTTGGTCAATCAATCTTTTATAAAATGCTGCTGAATACAATAATTTATTTCCTTGTTTTTCTGTTTCTAGGATTTCAGCCAATCTAGCTATTGCTTGACTTGGATTTAGTCTTAAGGCTTCTAGTACTTGTGATCTTATATTTTCATTCAATTCGTTTGTATATTGATAGTTTTCATTTGTAAATTCAGAATATATTTCTTTTAGCTTATTGTAGTTTTGCATATTTCTGAATCCTCCAAATCTTATTTTTGATATTTGTCTATAAACTCATATACCTTTTTATAGTATGTTTCTGGCTCTCTGTATCTTGATTTTGTGTGTCCTGCGCCTTTAATAATTAATTGATCTTTTTCTCCTGGAATTGCATTATAAATTTCTGGTTCCATTGTTACTGGAACAAAATCGTCTGCATCTCCGTGTATTAATAATGTTGGTGTGTTGGATTTCTTTACTTGATCTATTACTGATGCTTCTTTGATATCATATTTTGCCTGAATTTTAGCCATCACTCTAAACATTTGCATTAAGGGGAATGGTGGTAAATTAAATCTTGCTTTTAATTCTGATTTAAAGATATCCCATACTGATGTGTATGAACTGTCTGCAATTATTGCTTTAACATTTGATGGTAAGTGCTCTCCTGATGCCATTAATACTGTGGCTGCTCCCATTGATGAACCGTGCAATATGATTTTAGCATTCTTGTCTTTTTCGATAATTTTATTAATCCAGCCTATGATGTCATCTTTGTCCAACCAGCCCATTCCGATGTATTTTCCTTCGCTTTCTTCTGTCGCTCTCATACTTGGTATCAATACATTGTATCCTTTTTCTTTATAAAAATGCATTCCTATTGATGCAACCCATGATGGCTTTGATCTATATCCATGTGCTACGATTACCCAATTATGATTTTCTTGATTTTCTGTTTTATTATAATATGCTGTTGCTCTTAATGTAATGTCGTCTTTGGCTTTAATTTCTAATGTTTCATGTGGTGTTTGTTCTAACCAGTTTTTTACATCGTTTTTTTCTTCTTGTTTATTTTTATTTATTATTGCTTTGTCCGAGTCTTGATTTTCTATTTTTACTTGTTCATTTTTTATTTCACGGTTTCCACCTGCGCCGTCTCTATATAGTGCATATCTTACAAAATATCCGCCAACTGCGATTGTTGCTATCCATATTACTATTATTGTTGTGAGAATTACGGCTAATATTCTTTTTAATATTTTATTCATCCTCCCCTCCTTTTCTACGCTTATATTTTAGCATATTTGTTGAGGGATGACAATTTATTGACTGGATTTTCGGGAATATTTTAATAAAAAAAGACGCGGTTTTGCGCCTATTGTTTTATTTGGGTTAATTTTGATTATATATTTGGTCATATAATTCTTCAATTAATAAAAAATCTTTAGTTGGCTCATCATGTTTGTCTACATAGTCCGTCATTGCCCAATCAATATTTTCTAACAATTCATTTATTTTATCAGTATCATAATTAATATTATATTTTTTCAT
>ERZ773061.243-NODE-243-length-23744-cov-4.457470_pt1 | contig 23744 bp, 24 predicted proteins | sample MGYA00580627_ERZ773061 | MGnify/ENA primary metagenome ERZ773061 (study PRJEB29015, sample SAMEA2738119) | human oral metagenome | biome: human oral; feature: human-associated habitat; material: saliva | place: China | collected 2223 ...
ACTTCTTTGATGTACTGAAGAAATACCTTGTCAATCAGTACGGACAATGGACAGAGTATTACGCACCCGACAGAACAAGCCTAAGAGCCTACCTATATGGGCGTATCAATCAAATAGTAGAAATTTCCAAGTATTAACAACATCAAAACATATACGACAATGCAAGGAACAGACCAATTCACACGCACCATTGCCGAGTATCTCAATCAGCGAGCAATGACAGACCCCTTGTTTGCGCCCAACTTGATGAAACCAAACAAGAATATAGAGGAGTGCATCACCTATATTCTGAGCGAAGTGCAGAAAAGCGGTTGCAACGGATTTGAGGATGATGAAATCTATTCAATAGCTGTACACTACTATGATGAAGATGATTTAGAAGTGGGCAACGCAATCCCTTGTAATGTAGTTGTCAATCACACCATAGTCTTGACAGACGAGGAAAAAGCCGAAGCTCGACAACAAGCTCTTGCACAATATCAAGCCGAAGAACTCCGCAAATTGCAAGACCGCAAGCGAAGTAAGCCAAAGAACGAAGCAAGTACAGAAGAAGTACCTCAACTCACCCTATTTGACTAAGATGATGAAAGCAAGAAATAAGTTTGAAGCAGCTGTAATGGAGCAAAGTAAGTATCTTCGCCCGATAACAAAGCAACAAATCAAGTGGGCATTTCGAGAATGTATCTCTCACTTCGCCTACCGACTACCCAAAGGTCGCACAACGTGTATGGATTGTGGGCATAGTTGGGTAATGAACAAACCTAGAGAAACTTGCACTTGTCCTCATTGTAGAGCCAAATTGCAAGTGCAGACCACAAGAGCGAGGAAACACAAGGAACAGCACTATTTCACCATCCTCACCACATCGGGAAATTATCAAGTCCTTAGAATGTGCCTACTCATTGTGGGCATGGAGAAAGGCTATCCAGCCGAGTCTTCTGTCATGGAGATAGGTCAGTATTGGTGGAACAACCAAGGCAAACAAACCATTGTAGCGATACAGCGCACGATGGGCAGTTACCTAGACACCTTTGCCTTTCATTCTCCCAAAGCCATCCGCAGAGATAACGAAGTCTATCAGTACATCGCACAAAGTCCACTCTATCCCAAGGTAAAATCCCTAGACATTCTCCAAAGAAATGGCTTTGCAGGAGATTGTCACGACATCGCCCCTACAAGGTTAATTCCAGCTCTCCTCACAGATAGCCGTGCAGAAACCCTTTTCAAGGGAGGAAGAACTGCAGACCTGCGCCACTTCTTGATCAATCCCCACGGCATTGACCAGTATTGGGCAGCCTATAAAATTACCCTTCGCAATCACTACGACATTATAGACATCGCCCTTTGGTGCGATTATGTGGATATGCTCCGTAGATTGGGTAAAGACATCCACAACCCGAAGTATGTTTGTCCCGAAAACTTACAAGAAGCTCACGACACGGCACAGCGAAAGTTGCAGGCTCAGCGAGATAAGGAAGCCGAAGCTCAAAGACGACAGAAAGCGATAGAAAATGAGGAGCGTTTTCAAGAACTCAAATCCCCATTCTTTGGCATCACCTTTACAGACGGAGTTATCCAAGTGAAAGTCTTAGAGAGCGTGCAGGAGTATTTAGAGGAGGGTAAAGCCTTGCACCATTGCGTTTTCACCAACGAATACTACCTCAAAAAGCAAAGCCTAATCCTATCGGCAAGAATAGATGGCAAGCGAATAGAAACGATAGAGGTATCTCTTGAAACAATGAAAGTCATCCAGTGCCGTGGCTTACAGAACAAAAATACCGAGTACCACGACCGCATCATTGACTTAGTAAACCGCAACATCCGCCAAATACAGAGCCGAGTAGCCTAAGCCCAACAAATAGAAATCCCGAAGCGATGAATTATCACTTCGGGATTTCTTTTCTTTGGCTTTGAAGCGTAATAAAAGAAGCAAAAGAAATCGCAGAAGATATAAGCTTCTCTATACTCTTCGTAAGATAGGCATTATTATGCTCTTAGCAGTATTCAAAAAGTCTGTATTTTTGATTTTTCGCTCAACATAAGTGTTAATAATAAACTTGTCAAATTCTTTCCTGTCTAAATTAGGTCTAAACTTCAGTATTTTATCGTGTATATTCTTTAGACAATCTTTCGCTCTAGTTCTAGAGTTTGTTGCCTGTTCTTCATCGTTTGTGATATCAATTAATTTGCTTAAGTCAAAGAGATGGGAGTTGTATTTTTGGGAAAAAGCGGTGACAAACCAGTCTTTGTTATTGATGATTTCTTCCCAAAAACCTAACTCAGGTGTAATTGAAAGGAAATTGTAGTTATTGTGGTTTTTTGTAAAGAGGTCGAGGATTCTATTCTCTGCATCTGTGCGGTTTGATTTAGCTTGTAAACAATCTCGGGTTGTTTGTACATCGTAATCAAGAAAACTATGTACATTTTTCGCAGAAAAGGGGGGGACACCATAAAAATAGTTCATTAATGTCAGGACTTGTTTGTAGCCGCCAACGGGTACAACCATGATGCAAATACCCTTCAACTCTTCTATTTGTGTTCTTAACTTGTCAATAACCTCCGTTAGATACTCTTTTGCCATTATATCCTCAACAAAGAAGAGATAGTCTGGTCTATTATCTATTTCAATAGATAAATCCTTTAGTATATATGCAGGCTTAATATTATCGACCATTGTAATCTTACCTTGGTTGTTTTCTAGATATTGGAGGTTTCTAGCTTGTTTAATTAGCGTTGCAGAGTGAGTAGATATGATGATGACTAAGTCTTTTTCTATCGATTTTTTCTGAAGATGTTCAAAAAAATTGACCTGTGCAATTGGGTGTAGAGCCAATTCTATCTCATCAATTAGCAACATAGAGGTATTTGGGATAGTTGAGATATAATCTAATGCATTCAGTACCATTTTTTCCCCCAAGCTAAAATCTAACTCAGAGTATTTCACACCTGGAGAACTTTTCAATACATATAGTTTATTATTTCTATGTAGTTGTTTTTGACGTCCTTTCTTAGACTTGACCTTGATGTATTTTAAGTTACAAAATCGATTAGTCTTAAAAATGTTATTCATAGCATCAACTATATCTTGATCTACATCGTATTCCTTTTTCGAGAGTTTAATTGTGTTTTGCTGATATAGTCTTAGTCCAGTGGCTGTCAAATAATAAGTTTGGTGATATTTATACTCGTTTATTAGTTTGCTCTGAGTTCGAGGAGTAGGCGTCCATCTCTTCTCTTTTTTTTGGTAAGTTACAGTCTTGTCGTTTATAACAAATTTAATAGAGTGTTGTTTAGATATTGTTCGGTCATTGCTAAACTCATTAGCAAAAGCACGATGGTTTCCTAGTCGATTTAGTGCTGTTAAAAGAGTGGTTTTGCCTGTACCATTTTCCCCTGTTAGCAAATACACACCCGGCTTATTAGGTAAAGTATAAGTAAGTTCTTTGATGCCTTTAATATTCTTGATTTTGATTGTATCTGACATATTTATGTTTTTTGCAAAAATACGGAATTTTAGTGGAAAATTCAAATATAAATATCTTAAAAAATCTAAATTAAAGTGATTGTACAGGATAATCAAGGAATAAAGAACAGCAGAAACTCCGTCCTCCTTCTTTTGACTAGTCCCCTCAGAATTTTGCCCTTGTAGTGGCAAAAAGAGAGATATTCCTGAATATAGTTCCTATCCCCAGTTTCTATTTTGCGCAGAAGTTGACTCTTTGGCTGCTTGCCATAGCCAAGAATGCGCCCAGCTCCGACATTATAAGCCAAAAGAGAAAGGAGTAAAGCATCTTTTCCATAGCATTTGAAGCGGTCAAATTGTGCCATAAGGTCAGCGCGGAGCAAAGAGTCCGCTTGCCATTCGGGCATATTCGAAGAAAAATGCTCCCCCTTTTGAAGTTGATGCCCATAACCCACATAGGGATAACAACCCTTTCCGTGAAATCCCTCAAAGAATTTCACACATACCACAGCACGCTCAAAAGGAGGAAGCCGAGCAAAAGCAGTCCTCTGCTGAGCCCGCAGCCAAAGCCACGGGAAGCAGAGGAAAAACAAACAGAGCAATAACTTACGCATCTCGTTCTGTTTTTGAGGTAGGAGGAGTAGGTTTAGGATGATCCACGTGCTGCTCAGCACTTTTGCCATTAAAACTAAAGTGCAACTCCTTCTTTTGCCCGAAATTGTCTTCCACATACACATCAATCGTCTGTCGATCGGTAGAGTGCGAAGTGTAATACAAACGGAATTCCTTTTGCATCAACAAATAGCGGTCGTTAGGAGAAAGCAACGTGCCATCCTCCAAACGCAATTCCCCCTTCCCATCGGGTTGGAAATAGCGAATCGTATAGCGCGTATCTTTGAAATCCCCTTCTGCACTAAGCGCGCAACGGATTTCTGCTACAGCCCCCTTTACAATGTCCTTTTGGACGGGAAGAGTAGACAGACTAAACGAATAATCTTGTCGCACAGCCAGCTCAGGAGTACAAGAAGGTAGACAAAACCCAATTAAGGAAAGTGCCCCCATCACCCCCAATAGACTTAATAACTTACGTTTCATCATGAAAATAAATTAAAGTTGATAACGAAGACCTAGACTAAGCATTGGTCTTAAGCGATAAACATCTGAATTAAAGAGGTAGTGCGCCTGTACCTTGCTACTAAGAATAAGCCTATCTAAAAGAAAACACTCAACAGAAGTCTGAATACCTACTCCATAAACTAAGCCTGAACGGTCAAGCAGTGTCGCTCCATCAGGCAAAAGAGCATCACCTCTATTAAGCTGTTCATACCCCACTAAGGCAGATGGTCCTAAATAGAGAAAGATATTCTTACCCTTATCCGACAGCAAGGGATGAGCGTACCCCATCTGCAAGAGATAATCACGCAGTGGCACTTGGTAACTGCGATAACTCAGGGTTTGTTGTTCATAACCAGCCGACACGAAAGTATATTTACCCCGTTTGAGATAGTGAGAAAGCGACAAAGTCAGCCCAAAATCGTCTTGCTTAAAGAGCGATTTGCCTTTTACAATGGGCACACTCGCCGATACTTCCAATCCCTTTTGACCAGGCACCAAACGCTGTGCCTGCACAGCAGTGGGCAATCCCACCACTAGTGCAGCACAGAGCGAAGAAAACAAGAGCTTCAGTTTCATAGTTATTACCATTTCAGTTTGAGTTGATCAATCTTTTGCGCCAACAAGAGGTCCTCTTGGTCAAGCGAAAAAGAAAGCGTGCGTCCCCCTCCACGTTCGTAGAGTGTCACTTGCAGTTCCTTGTCTTGAGAGAGCGAAAATTGCTCCAAAACAAAGACCCCACGTTCGTTATCGTTCGCCTTCACCTCCAATAATTGATGATAAGCACGAAGCGGTTGCAGCACTTGTTCCTGCATCGCAGTGCGCTTCGCCACCTTTTTGTCCACCACTTTGAAAGTCACAAAGTCCACAGCAAAAGGCATATTCGTGTCATTGTCGATGCGCGTATAAAAGTAGAACAATCCATTGTGCGCATAAAGACCGCGGAGCAAAAATTTCATTCCAAATTGTTGCGCACCGATGTGCTTAATCCTGCACTTATCGCTTTGATAGATACTCTGCATAATGAGTTTCACCAAGATAGGCGACTCACTGCCCAGCTCCTTGAAATAGATGTCCGAGCGATTAGACGGCAGTCGTCCAGCCGTAGGCGCAAGGAAATCCTGCATCTCAATGTTGAGCTTCTCAGGTTCGGCAGCATACTTCACATTAAAGGCATAGAACGAACCATCTTCGCAAATCACCGATAGATTAGTCTCCGTTTCAAAATCTTGCACGGCAGCTTTGATGCGCAAGACATTTTCCGCATCCTCCGCTTTGCCAGCAATGATGTTTTGCGAACCCAAGTCCACATAGCGAATAGGCGCAGGAAAGATGAGATGCGTAGTCTTGTCGAAAGTCACCTCCAAGCCATAAGGCAAGACAACTCGAGCGTTGGGAACACTTCGGCTCAATCCCTGGTAGAGCGTCCCCGACGACAAGAGCGAAGAAGAAAGATTTGTGGGTTTATCCTTGCTTTGGGCAAAGACAGCTGTGCTACTTGCCACGAGGAGTAGCGCAGAGAAAAAGAAATGTTTCATTGTTTATAGCGATTGATTGATTATTTGGTAGGCATCAAGAAGAGTTTATAACCACCCTTAATGGTCACTTTAATGGTACGTAGTTTCTTTTGCAAGAGCTGACTCGCCCCTTGCATCACCCCACGTACCGTTTCCGAGATGATTTGGTCTTTGGCAGAAGAAGCGAAGGTAAAACTCGTTCCCATCGTTCCCCCGATGTTAGCCCCCATTTCTTTGAGGGCAGAGAGGTTCTCCAATTCAGGAATGTAGACACCTTCCTGTCCGTCCATATCATAAGCCGATAGTTTGATAGGAAGAATGCGCCCAGCGTGTTCAATGCTTTTCACCAATAGTAGCATCCGATGTCCTTCGATTTTGGCACTTGCAATGATGCGACTCTGGCGAGGAAGGTGCAAATCCCCAATGCGCGCATTTTCTAGCAAGCGCAGCACCACATCATCCCCCTCTTTGAGAACAAGGGTATGGTCAATCTGCACCCGAATCGTATTGCGTTCCATGCCCTTTTTCTCATTGTTGATAGAATGAAAGGCAAGATTGCGCCCCTTCGTGCCATACATTTTGACAAAGTCTGCATCACTCATCGTACCCGAGAGAGAAGACACCACTTGTTTTCGTTCGGGAAGCACCTCCACCGCCTTTGCCCCTTCCGATTGCTTGTCAGAAGAAGGCGCAACAATAGTGCGTTCCTGCGCTTGAGCAAAAGCATTGTTTAGCGCGGTAGGATTATTAGGCGTAGATTTAGGAAGATACTTCGCAGCCATTTGATAACTCTTTTCCATCAGCGCCAATTGACGTTCCTCCTCATTCTCTTCTTTATCATTCTTCTTTGCCAATTCATTTTTCAATTCAGCCACTTGCGAGCGGAGTTCTTCGCGCTCCTTCTCACTAGGGTCAGTGGCATAGAAATCATTGAGCAAGCGGTTGTTCTCCGCATAGCGTTGTATCGACCGCTCAATCTTACTTCGAGAGCGAGAAGCTTCCACTCTTTCCGCTTCTTCAGCCGCATTTTGCGCTGCAAACTCATCGGAAACTTCCGCCATCTCCGCCTTTGCCTGCTGTTCTTCAGCCGATTTGTTGCCCTGTTCATAAGCCTTCAGTTTGTTGCTGGGCAATTCTTCCACACTCGCTTGCGGAATACTGTCATTGAGTCCCTGCTGCGCTGCCGTTTTCTCCTTGCCCGAAGGGGCAAAGATAAACCACATAGAGAGCGCAAAGAGCAATCCTAGTCCGCCAAAGACGAGCCCTTTTTTCAGTTGGTCTTGTTGTTTCTTATCCATAATTGAGGTATTGGTTTTAATTGCTGATATTCCGTATCTTGTTGTTGGAGTGCAGGTCTGTCCAGATGCTCATTCTTCGGAATGGGTAAGGCAGTAGCGTGAGGAGTCATAAAGAATTGCGCAATCATAAAGAGAGAGCAAAGTAGATACACCAAACTAATGCCATAGACTAGAACATTCCTCTGCTTCGTACTTAGCCGTTCGCACTGTTGTTTTAGCCACACCTTTCCACGAATGATCCAGCTGCGGAGCATTCGTTGGGGAGAATACGTTCGTGTCATCGTTTGTAAGTTTGAAGGTCTTGATTCTCACGCACAACGAAGTGTTCCATCAGAAAGCCCTGCGGATTGTTGTCCGAACGCACCGCATTTTGCAGGGTGCAGGTCGTGATTAAACTACGTTCCGTCACGTTACTAGGACGCACGATAAACATGCGTGCATAAGTCGTCACGGCATAAGGATACACCTTAAAGTCACATTGTATAGAGTCAATTTCCACACGCTGATTCACATTGCCCGAGATGGCACTATTGAAATACCCCTTTTCTGCCAAATCCTTGTAATAATCAAAAGCCGATTTATCACAAAGCGCAAAGGCACGTGCCATATTTTGCTCAATAGCATCCTTGTCGGGAGCAATGCTAAAGAAGAGCTCGTGGAAACGTCTGACGTGTTCGCGTGCTTCCACAGGACGATTGCGAGAAGCATCTTGACTCAGTGCCAGCATCAAAGATTTCCCTTGGTCAAGGACATAGATTTTTTCCCGTTGCTCTCGAGCAAAATTGTAGGAAGCATAGAGCGCATAAGCCGTAATGCCCACACAGAGCAAGGCAAAGACTATGATGTATAGCCTAATCTGACTAAATGCCGTCTGAATGTTTTTTAGAGATTTGAATTCCATAGGAGTGTATATTGAAATTATTTGCCTTTAATGAGCATCCCCTTGATACGTCCACCGATATTTCCCATGGCAGCTCCCAAACCAGCAGCAGAAGCCTTACCACCTAGGTAGGCACCTTGTGCGCCACTCTTTGCCACGCTATTGACATTGCGACCATAAGCCCCAATACCGCCACCAGCTTCGATGATCCAGCCAGCCACAGTGGGCACACAGAAATATCCCACAATGCCAATGAGGAAGAAGACAATGTAGTACCACGTTCCCGAGTCGGGAACATAGTTTGCACTCGAAAGCGCTGCAATGTCCTTCTGTACCATCAAAACTTGAATCTTAGCAAGCAAAGCCGAAAGAATAGAACTCACGGGCAACCACAGATAGACCGATATGTAGCGCGAGAACCACGCATTGAGCGACCCCGAAAGTCCATCCCACACCGAGATACCAAAGACGACAGGTCCTAGAATGGAAAGGACAATAAGGATAAAGGTACGTAGCGTATCAATAATCAAACCAGCTGCATTGTAGAGCAATTCCATGAAATCTCGAAAGAGTTTCATAACCCATTGCTTCGTCTGATAGGCAGCCCTTTCGGCATACATTCCGGCAATGGTCACCGCATCTTCCGGACCGATGATACCCAACTCCTCAATCTTTTCGTCAAACTTCTCATTAGATACCAAATAAGCCGTTTCGGGATTTTTCAGATAAGCCGCCTCTTGGAGTTTATCTCTCCTTTTCACCAACTGCGCCAACGTGTTTTCTTGTTGATGCACCATCGCTTCAGTGCCTTGCACCACGGGGGAAAGCACCGCATTCATCGTTCCCAACACCACCGTTGGGAAGAACATGATGCAAAACCCCAAGACAAAAGGACGGAGCAAGGGAAACACATCGATGGGTTCAGCCCGCGCAATGGACGCCCAAACGCGCAGAGCAATGTAAAAGAGCGCACCTAGACCTGCAATTCCCTTGGCAATGCCCGACATCTGCGCACAGAGCGGCATCATCTCATCGTAGGTAGAGCGCAGAAGGTCGTGTAAACTAGCGAAATCCATAGCACCTACTCCTACCAATATCGGTTTGCCGTGTTACCATATAGGGCTTGCACCGCCGAGAGGTCACCCTTTTCTCTGGCACGTACGTAGCTCACCGAAATGTTCTTTCTTGTGTAATAAGAGACCAACGAGCGATATTCACGCAAGGTCGTGTATATGCGGTCAATCGTCTGCATCCGTTCGTGGTCGTTCATCGAGAATACACTACTCTTGGCTACCGATTTGAGTTCCTTCAAACTCTCTCCACTTTGTTCCAAGAGTTTGGTATATCCCGAAGCGATGGCAGCGAGTTCCGAAGGACGAAAATGAGGGTCGTGCAGCATCTGTTTGTAGGAGGTGACGTAGATGTCAGAAATGTCGCCCACCATCAAGATACACTCCTTGACTTTGTAGGCATCGCCAATGAGATTGTTCACCTTGCGGAGTGCGTCATAGTATTTCTTGGTGTCGTTGTAGAGTTTCTCCACCTCCTTAAATCCATTCAAGGTATTCTTGACCGTCTTACCAGCTGTGGCAATTTCTTTAACCGTGTTGGCAATGTTGCCCGCAAAATTGGTGGGATCAGTTACCACCCATTGGGCATGAGCCTTTCCACAAACAAGAGTGGATAGCAATAAAACTGAGAGAATGTACTTTTTCATTTGTTGGTTGATTTGAAATGATGAGTATTCGAGTTAGATAGGTGAGATTACTGTAAATAAAACAAGGGACTTTTGCGAAAAAACGTCCGACTTTTTTGGGAAAATCTCCCACGTTTTTGGAAAAATATCGGAGATTTTTTTTAGTTCTCTCGGAGATTTCTGTGCGATTCTTTGGAGGTTCATTTATTCCTCGTGTCGTTTCTCCCGAGCCAGTTGTCGAATGGCAGCTTCAATGTCGCCACCGAGTTGCTCGGCAAGGCGCAGCACCTCCACCTTCTCCGTCTCTTCCGTGGTGTAAGTCAAGTATTCTTCCAAACTCACCTCAGTGGCATAGACCGCACTTTGCATACCCCCCAGTCCAATCCAGACCTCCTTGTAAAGGCGATGAGGGTCGTTGTTCTGATTGATGGAAAGAATTTGACTCTTCTCCTTTTCCGACAAGCCCAGCATCGCTTGGATGCCATCAAACTTGGTCATGTACTTACGCTGATCAAGGAGGATTTTACAGTCGCTATTGTTGATGATACTTTCCTTCACAATGGGAGATTGAATGATGTCATCCACTTCTTGCGTCACCACAATGGCTTCGCCAAAATACTTGCGCACCGTCTTGTAGAGATACTTGATGTAGTCCGCCATATTAGCCGAAGCAATGGCTTTCCACGCTTCTTCGATGAGAATCATTTTGCGAACACCTTTCAATCTACGCATCTTGTTGATAAAGGCTTCCATAATGATGATGGTCACCACAGGGAAGAGGTCTTTGTTGTCCTTCACTTGGTCAATCTCAAAGACAATGAAGCGTTTAGAAAGTAGGTCGATGTTCTCCGTAGAATTGAGTAGAAAGTCATAACGTCCCCCACGATAGTATTGTTTGAGCGTAGTGAGCAGGTTATTGATGTTGAAATCTTGGAGCGTCACCTTGATTTCTCTTTCCTCCATCTCCTTGCGATAGACATCTCTGAGATATTCATAGAAGGTGTTGAAGCAAGGTGTGATGCTATGGTCGGCACGGATGCTCTCAATGTAAGCATTCACAGCCGAACCTAACTCACCAGCTTCCGTCTTGGTCAGCGGTTCATCGGCACTCTTCCACAGCGTAAGCAGCAGCGTGCAGATACTTTCTCGCTTTTCCACATCAAAGATGTAATCATCGGTGTAGAAGGGATTGAAGGAAATGGGACTTTCATCGGTGTAAGTGAAGTAGACCCCATCCGCTCCCTTGGTCTTTCTGTGAATGAGTTCGCAGAGTCCTTGGTAACTGTTGCCCGTATCCACCAAGAGTACATGCGCTCCTTGTTCGTAGTACTGACGCACCATGTGGTTGGTGAAGAAGGATTTTCCACTGCCCGATGGACCTAAGATAAACTTATTGCGGTTTGTTGTAATGCCTTTCTTCATTGGCAGGTCAGAAATGTCCAAGTGAATGGGCTTACCCGACAGACGATCTGCCATGCGGATGCCGAAGGGAGAAAGTGAATCTTTGTAGTTTGTCTCTGCCGTAAAGAAACAAAGAGCAGGTTCGATGAAGGTGTAGAAACTCTCTTCGGCAGGAAAGTCGCCAGCATTTCCTGGGATACCCGCCCAATAAAGCGTAGCCGTGTCAATCGTGTTGTGCCGTGGTTTACATTCCATCAGCGCGAGCGCAGAACCTACGTCATTTTTTACCTGACGAAGTTCCTCTTTGTCATTGCTCCATGCCAAAACATTGAAGTGCGCCCGAATAGAAGTCAGCCCTTGAGAGTGCGCCAAGTTGAGATACTCTTGTATCCACTCCTCGTTGATTTGGTTGCTACGGCTGTAGCGTGCCAGCGAATGCATATTCCTCGCCTGCTTTTCAAAGCGTTCAAGGTTGGCATCGCTATCTTCGATGAAGAGATATTGATTGTAGATGTGGTTGCACGAAAGAAGCAAACCCACGGGAGCTGCAAAACTCAGTCGGCAATCACTGCGGTCGGTAGAAAGTCGTTCATAGCGCGCATCGGTATGCACACTTGTGGGGAGGTCGTCCGTATCGCTCAGCGTGTGCAAGCAAAGCATTTGGTCGCCCACACGTACAAGGTCTGCCCCCAAACGAATATCCTCCAAAGAAGCGTGCTGATTCTCCGAAAGCGAAAAGTATCTATCGAGGAGTCCGGTCTTTTCTTTCGTACCGATGAGTTCATCCTCAGTCATTCTCGTCAAACGAAGATGGTCACTATCATTGATAATCCGCTCAAATTGGTCTACGGCTTCCAAGAATTTTGCCACCGCTTCCTTATCTTCAATGTCTTTGGGAATGAGATGCCCACGGCACAAGGCAGAGAAATTACTCTGCTGTGCCATGCGCTTCTTGGTCGTTTTGGTGAGAAAGAGATAAACCGCGTGATGGAGATAAGGTCGCTCATTGAAATGTCGCTCCGAAGCACGAGCCAGAAAACTGAGTTCTCCCTTATTGAGTTCAGGAGCATAATTTTCTTGGATAAACCAATCCTGCTTATGCACGATGCTGTAATTGGGGAGCACCTTAATCGCCTTATGCCAAGCCGAGTGCATCGCTTCATATTCACTCTCTGTCACGGTGAAGAGTTCAGGAAGCTCCAACTTAAAGGCAATCGTTAGGTCAGCATCCTTGCTCACAAGGCAACCATGTTCCACTGCCAAAAGAGGAAACTTGGCTTCGAGCATACTTATTTTGCTGGTGTTGCGCATATGTTCGTGTTTTTGTTTGAGGTTACGAGGAATGTTCGCAGAGTGCGGTAATAGCTAGGCACTGAGACAGAGGGCGAAGGAGCGTACTTGAAGTACGTGACTAGCCCGAATGTCGAAGTAACGACGCTAGTGCCGTGCTATGTGAGCATCCCTAATGAGGTGATAGACCGTACGGCGGTTTATAAGGTAGCGCGGATGAATACGTATTGCCCCTTGCTTCATCAGTCCATATTGACCATACTTGCGGTTCATGGCAAACGTTTGCCACACAACAAGCGTGGCACCCACTAAGCCGATACCTAAGCACAGCCACTGACTCATACCGCAGAGATAGCATACGACCACAAGCACGAAAACCGCCAAGAGTCCTCCAGCAAAGAGGAAGAGGTATTGCGCTTTCAAGCCCTTAAACTCCACCGTACGACCTATTCCCTTATTGATGTCCCACGATGCCATTAGAGGAAGAAGCTACGAAGAATGGTTGCTGCCACAATGAGGAAGATACAAGCTCCAAACCAAGAGGCAGCCGTCTTGCTGGTGTCGGGATCACCACTGGAAAACTTGTTGTAGACCTTGATACCACCAATCAGCCCAACGACAGCACCGATGGCGTAAATGAGTTTTGTACCAGGATCAAAGTAGGAAGTCACCATTTTTGTGGCTGCATTGATACCTGCCATACCGTTACCTTGGGCATAAGCTCCTGCCGATACGAGAAAGAGGGCGAGAAGCACGAGAGAAAGTTTCTTTGTTGTCTTCATATTGATAGAAATTAAATGTGATTATTGCTAAGGTGAGAGAGTGGAAGTGAGAACAGAGGGAGGTATTGTAGGCTCTAGTAAAGGAAGGATTGGTGTGTAACCTCACACCTCCGCAGTGTTCTCCTGTTCCGAATGGATGGTTTTACAGATAATAATCGAGAGAATGCGCAGTGGTTTCAGTCTTATCTCCCGAGAAAAACTGTGGTGAAGTTTCCCCTTCTTGTTCTTCTGTTTCAGCCTTGTCAATGGCTTGCAAGAGTTTCTGATGCACCCTTTCTTCTTGGAAGAGTTGGGCTTTATATTGCGCCAATAAGTCTGTACCTTTCAGGCTTTGGAGCGTATGGACAACCTCCGTTTCGTCCTCCTCATCAAGCCTATCATCTTGTTTGTGCCAATGATTCAATCGCACTAAGTCGCGAGTGAGAATGCTAGTGGGTGAAATATCGGTAGTAACGTTGTCTTGCCAAAGGATTTCTTCGCGAAGCACCTCCTCCTCATCCACTTCTTCTAAGGTATAGTCCACTGCGATTTCACTCTCTTCGGTCTGTTCGTGGGAATCTTCGTTTTTTTCTGCAATAACATTATCTAGTTCTTCACTAGATTTCTCTGTGGCTTCCACATCGGATGTCGCAGCAATAATTTGTGTCGTCAATCCTTTGCTTTTGCCCACAAGGATATGCTCTTCAGCAGCTTGGAGTGTATCTCGCTCCGTATCAGCTTGAGGTACAACTTTATGTAGTGTTGAACATCCATTTCTCCAGCGATGAAAGGTATAAATCAACCCCATCGCCACCCAAAGAATGGAGAAAAGGAGCAAAATATTGAGTAGAAAAGCAGTAATCATAGTTGTATGGTTTGTTCCTTCTTGCGTTTGACAATTTCCTTGTTGAGCAATTGTTGGTGCGTGCGAAGATGTTCCACGATAATGCGTTCAATGTAACTCGAGAGTGTCGTGTCAGACCGCAAATCACTCAGCACGTGCCGCAGTGTTTGCAACACCTCTGTGCGAATGGTGAATCCCGATTTTGCACCTTTGGTACTATTGGTGGTCAAATAGAGGTCTGCATATTGAGAAAATGAAATCGTTGATGTGGTCTCACTCGTGATTTCCTCCTCCTTTTTCTCTTTTGGAGGAAGCGCAAGGGAAGTTACGGGCTTGTCATAAAAAGGTGCATCATCTTCATTGCGGACCTTCGTACCCATATCTCCCAATTCTTGGAGCTTCTCTTGGAAAATTTTATCGCGTTGTTCCTTCAGACTACTCATCAGACTTAAGATTTATAAGGTGTAACTTCTCCATCACCTCATCCACCCACGCATCAATGCCAAGGGCAGCGCGATACATCGGAGCAGGTGCAAGATAAGAACTGCGGAAACAAGTTTTGATTCCCCCTGCAGCTTGTAATTCTCGTGCAATCTTCACCGAATGATAGATGCACGTATCAAACATACTCAAACCCTCTTGCTTGGCATAGTCCGTGAAAACCTGTTGAATCGTGGGATTTGCACTGCGATTTACCTTATTCCAGAGAAAGAAGAAGTCTTCAATGCGTGCGTCTTCAAAGCCTAAGCCCAAATCACGAATGGTGCGAGCATAGGCAAAAGAAGATGCTAAGGACTGAGGGTCGGCTTCGATGGGAGAGATGATGAAATCCATCTCCACAGAAAAGCGCAACAAACTCTCTGTGCTGGCGTGTCCTGGGAAATCAAAAATCACCAGTCGTTCTCCTCGTCCTTGTGTGTCGAGATATTGTTGCACCAGCGTGAGAGCATCTTCGGGTTTGGCGCGTAATATCGTATAGGAAGGTTTCCCTAAGCGCGTGAAATAGGCTTTCATCTCAGCTTGAATCTTGGCATCCGACTCGATAAGGTCGCGTTCGCGCTCTCGTAACTTATAGAACGACTCTTGTGTTGCGTCACAATCCATGACAACAAGAGGAATCCCACGCTCATAATACAGTACCGCAGCCAAGACTTCGGCTAAACTGCTTTTTCCCACTCCACCTTTTTGAGAAGCGAAGCCTAAAAATAGAGGTCGTGATACTTTCTGTTGCATAATGAATCGTGTTTATAGGTCGTAATGCTTAGACTTTTCTCTGTATAGACTCATAGACTTAAGTCAATTGGTCAATTAGTCAATTAGTCAGTTAGTCAATTGGTCAGTTGGTCAATTAGTCAGTTAGTCAGTTGGTCAATTAGTCAATTGGTCAATGAGTCAGTCCATTTGGATGTCTTTAGCTCAGTCTATACAGACCTTTTGGCTCTGCAAAAGAACTTAGTTTTTAGTCCACTCACAAGAAAAGGAGAAAAGAGGGAAAAATAGGGATGAATTGGATAATCCTTTCGTATTGAATGATTTAAGTTTAGGCTGTAACTTTGCAGACGAACAAATACAACCCCTAACACGACCGAAGGAAACAGCCCACTAAGGGCTGGATGCTTCCTCAGCATCAACTCTTTTTACTGGCAAGGTGTGTCTTTGTAACACAAACCGCGGTTTGTCTCACAAAAACTCCTTGCCTCGGTGCGAGGAGATGCTGAACTCCAAAGTCGTCAGTAAAGAAGAAACACATGAAACAGCTAAGCAATCCCTCCACTGAGGGCTTAAACTCCGATAAACCTCGGTGGGACAATTGGCACGTACGCCTTCCTAATCCCAAAGACCAACAGAAAATCATTGATTTGTTCCAACGTTCGGGCGCAAAAACAAAGTCTGACTTTGTGCGCGCTCGCTTGTTGGGTGAAGAATTTAAGGTCATCTCCGTAGATAAATCAGCCGTGGAATACTACCGAAAGTTGTCGGAATTCACAGCACAAATACATAAGATTGGCATCCTCTATAACCAAGCCGTACGCGCCCTCAACACCTATCATTCCGTTAAGACAGCACAGGTGATGCTAGAGAAATTGGCACACTATTCCACGCAAATCCTTGCGTTGCAATCACAAGTTATAGCCCTCACCATTGACTACCGCAAACGATGATTGGCAAAATTTCTGCCACGGAAAACCTCGGTGGCGCGCTAGGCTACAACTTTAAGAAAGTGGAAAAAGGAGATGCCGAAGTCATTCTATCCAAAGGACTCTATCAACCAGCAGAAGGGGAATTTAAGATGGAAGAAGTACTTCGTGATATGCAAGCACTCCTTCCGCAACATTGCCGAACAAAGAAAACCGTCTTCCATTGTTCCCTTAACCCTCACCCCGATGAACGTTTGTCGGATGAGAGGCTAGCCTCCTTAGCCGAGGAATATATGCAGGCACTCGGCTACGCCTCACAACCCTACATCGTGTTTAAGCATCACGACATAGAGAGAGAACATGTACACATTGTTTCTTTGCGTGTAAACGAACAAGGAGAGAAAATCAATGATGGATTTGAAAAGCGAAGAAGCAAGCGTATCACAGATGCTCTGGAACAAAAATACGGACTGATACCCAGTACACCGACCCAAGAGCAAGTGCTTCAAAAAGCAAGTACGGAAAAACCGCTCAATGAGTCCGTGGAGAATAGAAAAACAAAGTTAGAAAGATTGCTTCGTGCCGTACTTGCACACTACAAGTTCGCTTCTTTAGGAGAACTCAATGCCATACTCGCACACTATCATCTCACAGCTGAAGAGGTAAAAACAGAAGTTCGGGGCAAACGCTATGATGGGCTGGTCTACCTCCTCACAGATGATGAAGGTAAAAAAGAGAGTATGCCCATCGCAGCGTCTGAACTAGGTCGAGGATTGGGACATACCGCTATCACCAATCACATCAAACGCTCAAAGTTTGCGCTAAAAACAGATATACCCAAGGTAAGGCAACGCGTACTTATGGCAATGCGCACTTCGCCTACTTCCGAAGAAGAATTTAAACTCGCTTTGGAGAAACAAGGTTTGCGTGTCGTTCTTCGGAAGAATAAGGCAGGGCGTATCTATGGCATCACCTTTATAAACGACAAAGAAGGGATAGCCCTCAATGGTTCACGTTTGGGCAAGGGATATTCTGCCAACGTCTTTGCTCAATATATGCAAGATACCGGACAGAATCCTTTCTTGGATGAAAAACGTTATCCCAACAACCTTGGGGAAGATGCTGAAGGAAGAGAAAAAACAAGGGACATTTCTCAAAAAATCTCCCACGTTTTTCCAAAAAAGTCCGACGTTTTTTCAGAAAAGTCCCACGTTTCTCACGACAACTCAGAAAGCGACAATCTCATTGACGAACTCTTAGACGACACCCTAGAAACTTTGGCAGCACCGGCAGGGAATGATGATTGGAAAGAAACGGCTTGGCAACGCAAACTGCGCAGACAGAGTAGGGTGCGATTAGGAAGAAGAAAGCACTAGTCCTAAAGGGATTATCATAGTATTCAAACACCATTCAAACAAACACATACCACTATGGCACAAGAAGACGATTTACGGGCATTGGGAAAGATTATGGACTTTATGCGAGGCATATCCGTACTCTTTCTCCTTATCAACTGCTATTGGTTTTGCTATAGCGCATTCACTTCGTGGCACTTCACGCTGGCTATAATAGACAAAATCCTACTCAATTTTCAACGCACGACAGGTCTGTTCTCCTCCATTCTCTGGACAAAGCTCTTTTGCGTGGTTTTCCTTGGGCTTTCTTGCCTAGGTACCAAGGGCGTCAAGGAAGAAAAGATAACGTGGGGAATGATTTATTCAGGTCTTGCCGTGGGCTTTGTGCTTTTCTTTCTCAATTGGTGGTTGCTCGTTTTGCCCATCTCGGCAATAGGTGCAGCATCACTCTACATCTTCTCTTTGTCCTTAGGCTATATCTGCCTACTGATGGCTGGAGTGTGGATGAGTCGTTTGCTCAAGAACAACCTGATGGATGACGTTTTCAATATGGAAAATGAGAGTTTTATGCAAGAAACACGGCTGATGCAAAACGAGTATTCGGTAAACTTGCCGACACGCTTTTACTACAAAAAGAAATGGAACAAAGGGTGGATCAACATCGTCAATCCCTTCCGTGCTTCAATGGTACTCGGCACACCAGGTTCGGGTAAGTCCTATGCCATTGTGAACAACTACATCAAGCAACAAATAGAAAAAGGTTTTGCGATGTACATCTACGACTACAAATTTCCTGACCTCTCAGAGATTGCCTACAATCATTTGCTCCATCATTTGGATGCTTATGAAGTAAAACCCCAATTCTTCGTCATCAACTTTGATGACCCACGAAAATCGCACCGCTGCAATCCCATCAACCCGAGCTTTATGACGGACATCTCGGACGCCTACGAAAGTGCTTACACAATCATGCTCAATCTCAACCGCTCGTGGATACAGAAACAAGGCGACTTCTTTGTGGAATCGCCTATTATCTTACTCGCTGCCATCATTTGGTTTCTCAAAATCTACGAGAATGGCAAGTATTGCACCTTTCCACACGCCATTGAGTTCCTCAATCGCCCCTATGCACATATATTTCCCATACTCACCGCCTATGATGAATTGGCAAACTATCTTTCACCCTTTATGGATGCTTGGGAGGGTGGGGCGCAAGACCAGTTGCAGGGGCAGATTGCTTCGGCAAAGATACCGCTCTCACGTATGATTTCTCCAGCTCTCTATTGGGTGATGACAGGAGATGATTTCTCGCTCGACATCAACAACCCACGTGAGCCAAAGGTCTTGGTGGTGGGCAATAATCCTGACCGCCAAAATATCTATTCGGCAGCACTTGGACTCTACAATTCGCGCATTGTGAAACTCATCAACAAGAAAAAGCAACTCAAATCTTCGGTCATCATAGACGAGCTACCGACCATCTACTTCCGTGGATTGGACAACCTCATTGCCACAGCTCGCTCTAACAAAGTGGCAGTTTGTTTGGGATTTCAAGACTTCTCGCAACTCACTCGCGACTATGGCGACAAGGAAAGTAAGGTTATCCAAAACACCGTAGGAAATGTCTTTAGCGGTCAAGTCGTAGGTGAAACAGCCAAGACCCTCTCCGAACGCTTCGGAAAAGTCCTCCAGCAACGTCAGTCGATGACCATCAACCGCAACGACAAGTCCACTTCCATCTCCACACAACTAGATAGCCTTATCCCTGCTTCCAAAATCTCGAACCTCACACAAGGCATGTTTGTCGGAGCCGTCTCCGACAACTTTGATGAGCGCATCGAGCAGAAGATCTTCCACGCTGAGATTGTGGTGAATTCTGCCAAGGTTTCCGCGGAGATGAAGGCATACCAGCCTATTCCCATCATCGCAGAGTTCACAAACGAAGATGGCTCCGACAATCTCAAAGAGACTATCGAAGCCAACTATAAGTGTGTGAAGCAGAACATCCTAACCCTTGTCGCCAGTGAGATTGAGCGAATCAAGAACGACCCGAATCTAAAGGGGCTGATTAAGGAGTCTTCATATTAGAAAATATCGAATTCTGAGTACCTGAAATATCTGAGATATTTTAATGTATCAGCTTCTCTTATATACCATACTGTGATCAGACTATCAGCTTTCTCTCTCCAAGTGAATTCTAGAATCCATGTCTTATGTGCCTTTCGTTGCTCCATTGGGAATAGCCTCTCTGTTGGATTCCTAAATTCATCGTGCAATTCTTGTAATATGAAGCTATCTCGAGAAAGAGGCTGATAGAGAGTGTCGAGTTCTGCTGGCAAATAGCTTATTGGAAGTGTCTTCTTCTGAGTTTTTTGAGATAATAGGTGCTTATTATGGTTCAGACATGCCAATAAACTCATAAGCAGCCATACTATGAGGAAGACTTTAGTAACTCTATTCATTTATACTAAACTTCTATAACTTCATCAATCTCAAAATAGCAACCAAAGAATGCTGAACACATTGAGTTTAGTTCTTGAAGGATGTAATCAAGGTGGCGCCTTCTCAGACCATTTCCAACATTCATGATACTACTAATATCAGCAATGTACTCTCTCCTCTGCCTATTAATTGTCTCACTATTTCTGATGGAGGGAGCAATTCCATACTCATCCCCATGAGAGATTATACTCATTCGATTAAAACCCATTATAATAGATGGAAATGCTCCCCTTACGTTCCCTATTGTATGACCAAATTCGTGTGCTACGGGGTACTGCTCTAAACCTCTTGGCGCTCCTAGCTTTTGCTGAGGTTTTATGTCTAACATATCTAAGTGTATCGTTCGTGCGATCCAATTGATGAAACTTACTCCTTCCGATTGCATATACACCTTCCAATGTTCATTAGAAGTAACCCATCGAATCTTAAAGTCGAGTATAAAGGATTTCTTGCGGTCTTCTTTCTTTGTAGCATTTTTATCTATGAGGTTGATGAAGCATCTACGGTTCCAAATCGTTTGAATCGTTGAGACTACCATTCTCTTAAAATACTCGATAGAGGTAGAGGACGTATTTCCTCTATCAGCCATTCTCCAGCGTTGCGTGATTAGTATTGTACCTTTCTCCACGTTTATATCAATCGTCATTCGAGAGGTTTCCTTATGCTTGAATAATAGCCAATCCATTGTTGTAGGTCCTTTATGATAGCACAGTGGGGGAAGATTTCCATCCTCCCCCATTACTATATCTGTTATCTAGTCTTTTGCTTACTCCTGTCGGTACTCGCTCTCCCAAGTCGTGTCCTCGGGCTTATCGCCCTTGTGACCTGCAAGCTGGATAACGAAGCTCTTGGCTGGGAAGTAAGGCGTGATATGAATATCAAGTAGAACTCTATCCTTCTGATTCGGATCTTGCTCTATTTTCAGCACCTTGAACTTCTCAATTAGTCCGCTTGGTCCTTGTACTCCATCCAAGAACTTGACGATTTGCGCACGGAGGTCTGCTTCAGTGCGTGTTGTCCAGTTCTCAAAAGCTCTGCGGTTGAGAAAGTCAAACAACACCTTGGTGATGTAGTCGAAGACACGCACGACAGAGTAAGTCTGTAGACCAATGTTATCTCCATTGAAGAGAGTTTTGGCTGAGAATGCCATCACTCGACTATACTCATTGACCATTGGAACGAGTCCCATACGCTCAAGTTCTGAGATTTCGCTCTTCTTCAAGTCAAAGTGTACGCTCTCCACTTCGTTGATGCCACCAAACTTCTTACCTGCCACTACTTGAGACATCTTTGTTGAGTAGATACGTCCAGCAAGAGCTGCTGATGGAGCAACGTAAAGATGCTCCTCTTCACCTGCAACGTCTACTTTGGCTCGTCCCAACAACCAGTTACAAGTCATTATCGTGTTGGACTTGTAGACTTCTCCACCTGTATGGTCTGCGCTGAAGAACATATCCACGACATCCTCTGGGCTCTCCAAGTTTTGGAAGTCCGTGACAAGGAGTGCCTTGTTATCGTGTGCAATCTTTGCCCATTTATCCAGCACAGCATTAGAACCAAGATAGCCTGGCACAACGAGTAAGGAGTAGTTACGACGTAGGTCGAGGCGGTCAAAGTTCTGTTTCAGTTCATCTGCGATGTGATCAATGAAGAGAGTATTGTCAAGATCCGTCAGCTGTGAAAGTTCTGCATTGACTATTGTCAGGTTCTTGACCTTGCTCTCCTCAGTATTTTTGAAGAAGTGAGCCACAGAGCGGTAGGAGGCTTCCAACTCACGAGTACGTTTGAGCGCGGTCAAAAGATTGGCATTAAGCGTTTCCTCTACTTCGATGGCACGTTCCTTAGCAAAGTCTCGCATCTTATCAGCTGACTCTCCTGATTTCAACAAATCAAGCCAAATTTTGATACGCCCTGTCAGCTGACGACGAGCATCTCCTCGTCCCTCATCGGTTAAGAAGATGTTACGTCTTGCTTTACGCTCGGGGTTCATATTAGAGAATTCATCGATGATTTGCTCCAAGAACGCAAAGCCACCATAAGCCTTGAGCTTATTAATGACTGAGCGATTAGCAGAGCTGACTTGCTTTGTCGTGCTATTGCTCGCACTAGGGCTCTGCTCTAACTGAGGTTTGGGAGTATTCTTATCTGCCATAGCGGTGTAGTCTGTTGGGTTATTCTTTGATTCTACTTGCATCCTCTAGTTCTACGAGTGATGCCTCTAGAACCTGTATCATCTCAGCTCGTGCTTCCTCATCACTCAAGCTCTTCAGAAGAGCTTTGTTACTACTCAGAAGACGAGATATTTTGAGGTACTGTTCTCGCTCAATATTGAGTTGTGAAAGGAAAGGGCTATTCTCCTTAAGCTTCTTAGCACTGAAGTCACTGAGCCCTTTGAAGTCTAGCTTCTCTGGAATCTCATTGCCCTCTTGATCTTGAAATTCCAGCTCCACCGAGGGTTGGAAGCGTTCGAAGACGTCTTCGAGCGTTTCAAGACCATAAATCGTCTCAGGCTGAAGTGGAGCTTCTTCCGTGAGTTTCTGAACGAGTAGCGTGCGATTGGAGGGAATCTCCGCTATTGCTTCGTTGGCGTCAATCTTGACTTCGTTTCCTCCGACACCGTATTCATATAATGCCATAGGCTTTAGTTGTTAGGTGAGTTTTCTATTGATTGCTTTTATTCTGGTATCACTAAAGTTTTCACAAGCTACTGAAAGCAAGAGGATTCCTATAACGAACCATCATCAATGCGAAAGTAAGCACTTCTCTCGACATTACCAAATCTTTCCCGAAATTTCATCAAACTTTTTTACAGGGAGCGACCTATAAAGGATTGGAGCTCTCCTAACCAGCTCTGGAGCTTTCCACAAGGAAGGTTCAAAAGGATATGCCCTCATCGGTCAAGGCTTTAATTATTCGCTCCTCAAGATGATGGGCTCTCCAATAGAACCATTGTTCATATGGTTCAATGGCCTCATCGGGAATTCGCCCCAGACTATGTCCCCCCCTCCATAGGAAATAGTGCCCTTCTGCTCCCGACACTAATGTTATATCAGAATACATAGAGTCTTGCTCCTTATTATAGTTCTCTTGCTTACCTATTCTTCTCCATCTCCCTTTTCTAATAGGTAAGGGTGTAATAATTATAGGAGGGAATAAACGCATAGACTCAACCACTTCTTCAATAGATATATCTAAAGTCCCTACTTTGTTGAATACTTCTACTAAAATCCCCCCCGAGCCTCGTTCTTCTATTATACGATAGTAAGCAAACTTTTTGTCGTCGCCTCTTAAATCCTTTAGAGATATTCGTGTCATAGGGAGGATGTCTTTCAGGAATAGAGGAATAGCATATACCTCACCAGGAATTACATTCTTCATTATTCTACATTGCGATATTGATAACTCAATCATATTATGGACATAACTTTTTGAACTCCCTTTTAATACGATTATAATGACGCATAAAACATTTCCCTCTTACATCCG
>ERZ773061.253-NODE-253-length-23353-cov-12.949996_pt1 | contig 23353 bp, 18 predicted proteins | sample MGYA00580627_ERZ773061 | MGnify/ENA primary metagenome ERZ773061 (study PRJEB29015, sample SAMEA2738119) | human oral metagenome | biome: human oral; feature: human-associated habitat; material: saliva | place: China | collected 2223 ...
AATGCTGTTATGGACTTTCGGGATATTTGGCTTATAGCATTCATCGTATATTTGGGGCTATGCCTGCTCATTGAGGCGGTCTATCCGGTGCGGGTGCGTAAAAAGTATGCGCTCAAAACCGAGCACGCTAAGTGGTTTTGGTCGTATAAACACTTTTTCCTGTACCTTTGGGCATGGATTGTTAATGCGTCCCTTTTCATGCTGTTCTGGGAGTTTAATGAAATACTCCGCCCCATAGCCCTATCTCTCCCTTTCCTGATGGTATATGCGGCGGCACGTATTGGGCGGCGCAACTACCGCATCTTCCACGGCGCTTCTCCGGACGACCGCGCTGTGGGTATGCCCAAAATCTACAGCGCTACCCTGGGTAAGCTCAGCAAGCCCCTGCGTACGACGGGTCATCAATCTGGACTAACGCTAGATCATGACCTGAGCACTACCGCGCTGATAAGCGGCCTTATCTTTTTCGCGTCTGTTGCCCTATTTTTGCTTCGGCTGACCGATATCGATTTTGAATACGCGCCGCCGGTTCCCTATAACGCTATTATTCTGGGAATCGGATATATTGCCGGTATCGTCGCGCTCGTCTCGTATACGAACTCGTACCTTGTCTCCACCCCCACTCTTCTGCAGGTCGGCCGAGGACCTTTCCGCAACCCGCGCGATATTCCATACCGCCAGCTGAGGAGTTACCGCGTGGTGCCTCAAGACCCAGATGCCACTGACCCTGATACCAAAGATTTATCGCAGTGGAATCTGGAATTTAAGGTACCTCGGGCCAACAAATATACGAAAGAGCTGCGCGACCCCAATCTTGAGTATTTGGTTCGGCAGATTGCCTTCCGCGTGGAGCAAGAACGCTGGGCTGACGATAACTCCCCTGCCGACCGAGAACGGCTCGAAGAATATGGCCGGGATGCGCGCCTCGTGTGCATCACTAAGGGCTATATTCCGGCCGGTAAACACGCGCAGGAGGCGGCAAACCGCGCATCCTTCAAGCAGACACATTAGAGTTTTCCTCACTCTGCTGCACAGGCACAAAGATGGGTTCTCTAATGTCGTGACGCTATCGCAGAAATGCTGGTTTCACGTTTTATGGAGAGCCTATCTTTGAATATTCTTCGCTTTTTGCCGATATCTCCTCAATCCGGCACTAAAAGTTATGACAGTAAAGTAAATCTTCTACATTTCTTCAACGGTTTTCTGAGAATATTCTATTAAATTAAATATTTTTTACGTAAACTTTGTGATTGGTTCGCACAAAACGTTTATTCGTCGTACAGTTGCACTAGAGGCACTCTTTTGAGGATCTTCTGCCCTGTATCGTGCGTGCCGTTTTGCGCATTCACACCATGAAATGCGGATATAAGACGCGGCTCTCGCAATGTACTCGGCGAATCCTCAAAGATTGCCTTGACCTTCCCTAAAGAAGATCACAACGTTCTGCGGCTGGGCGCGAACCTTCCGGATCGGCTAATTCAGGCCGAGAGTATGCGTCACACCATCGTCGGTTAGCTCGCCTGCTGTGCAGCGCTGAGGTTCTTCTGTGGGGGTACATATCACTTCCGATTATTCACCAACCACTACAACTCAGAAAGCCAATTCACCGATGAGCATCAGCAATAACTTCACCACCTGTACACGCCGAGCCGCGTTCGGTTTTCTAGGGGCATCGTCTCTGGTAGCGCTCTTGACCGCCTGCGACGACGAGGACAAGCCCGGGGCACGGCCCAGCACGACAACCAGCAGCGCCGCCGCGCCTGAAACCGAGCCTCCAGAACCTGCCGATTCACCCAGTGCCGCACCCAGCTCATCCGGCCCCAAGTATTCCGGCAAGTCTAAAGCTCCTGCGGGAGAGTTCCGAGCGGCCGATATTTACGGCCCAGCGCAGAATGTTCCTAAACCCACAAATCCACCTGGCTACACCGAACCCACCCTTGACGGCATGATGAAAAGCATGAAGGCATGGACGCAATGGCGCAATTACGGCATGCAGACAGGTGATTACACCGAGGCATATAAGTTTGTGTCTAAAAACCTCGTCGAAGAGATTAATGCTTACAACGCAGATGCAAAACTGTACCACGACGGTGGCTGGATTATTGGCGGTGAGCAGCGCTCTTATGATTTCAGAAATGACCCCGTTCACCAGGGTAACGGCGTGTATTCCTGGGATTTCTTCGTGGGATGGTCCTATATCATTACCGTAGGCGCAGATGGGCGGCACAAGCGCAGCAGGAATACCAACTATGCCGATAATCTTTACACGCTTACCGTTCATTATGAAGAAACAGGTTGGATTATCGACAGCATTACCCGCAAGCAAGCCCAGAAATAATTCTTAGATTTTTGCTTTCCTAGCCGTGTTAATCCCCGCCGGAGCATTCATAATGGATGCGCTGGCGGGGATTTACCGAAACTGTAGGTTGGTTACATATACATAAAAAAGGAACTCGATGGAAATCTCCAAATTGTTGCGCCAGGGCATTTTAGAAGACGGTATTACCTGGAGTTCTGAGCTACTTATAGAAAAATTCCACAGGTACCGCTATAGAATCGACAACACTCATGGAACCGGTAAACCCGTTATTTTCATTGGGCTAAACCCAAGTTTAGCCGGAAGCCTTCGGGTCTCCGATCCTACGGTAAAATCTCTAACTCAGGCTATGCTGGGAACCTGTCACTTCCTCGACCCCGCGCATTCTGCACCATTACTGCACGCCCGCACAGTGCTAATTATTAATCTATTCACCTTCGTAGAACCAAATTCGCGCAATATAGATTATTCCCTAGACCGGCACGCGGTTGCCGAATTAGAGACGGTACTTGCCGAGTTCCCATATGCGCCGATTGTTTGCGGCTGGGGCAAAGAGAATAATTCACCTGAGAGCCGGGAAGTGTGGCATCAGCAGATAAGCGAGTTTATCCGGCGGCTCGCGGATCGCTCCTGCTACCGTCTTGAGCTACCGCACTCCCCTAATTCTGATGGTTCATTGGATGCGCGTTCCTGGTCGCCGCGAGGTATCAACAGTGCCCTCAGGAACTTGCCGTCTGGTACCCGCATGGTCCTTGCCCGGTTTACTCCCCAATAAAGCAACCTTAGGGTTAGCCTTCACGCAGCCAGCGGGCGGCTTCGGCTGCATAGTAGGTGAGAATCATGTCTGCACCCGCGCGGTGAATCGAACGCAGTGCCTCCAACGCCACGGCGCGACGGTCGATCCAGCCGTTTGCCGCGGCGGCCTCAATCATGGCGTACTCCCCCGACACCTGGTACGCCGCCACCGGAACAGGTGAAAACTCGGCGACCTCACGCACAATATCGAGATAACTTCCGGCGGGCTTGACCATCACCATATCGGCGCCCTCGTCAATATCGGTCTGCACCTCTAGGAGAGATTCGCGGCGGTTCGCCGGATCCTGCTGATACGTTTTGCGGTTCCCAGTAAAGCTAGACTCCACCGCATCGCGGAACGGGCCAAAGAACGCGGAGGCATACTTCGCCGAATACGCCATGATAGAGACGTTCTGGAACCCGGCATCGTCCAGCGCGGCGCGCATGGCGGCAATCTGCCCGTCCATCATGCCTGAAGGAGAGACCGTGTGCGCCCCGGCGCGTGCCTGGGAAACCGCCATCTTGCAGTACAGTTCCACGGTTGCATCGTTATCGACAATCATGGTGCCGTAACCATCATCAACAAGCACGCCGCAGTGCCCGTGAGAGGTGAATTCATCCAGGCAGGTATCGGCCATAATAACAATCTCGTCGCCAAACTCGGCACGGCAGGCAGCGATAGCGCGGTTCAAAATGCCGTTGTCGTCCCAGGCCGCCGAACCTACCTCGTCCTTATCATCGTCAAGCGGAACACCGAAGAGGTCGATGCATTTAATGCCCGCCTCCGCAGCCTGGCGCACAGCAGGAATCAGAGATTCCAAAGTGTGTTGGTACTGTCCGGGCATGGACGAAATCGGCTGTGGTTCGCTAATGCCGTCGCGCACGAAAAACACCTGAATCAGCTGCTCGGGACGCAGCGCGGTCTCGGCGGTGAGGGCGCGCATGGCGGCAGTGGTGCGCAGTCGGCGGGGTCGTCGGGTAAGATTCATCGACATAACCTTTCACATAATACTTCTATTATTTAGCGCCTAGGCGGAACGCAGCAGTTCAACGGTTGCTAGAGCTAGGGCCTCCGGGGTGGGAGAATCAGCCGTCCTATGGCGCAGCCCCAGTTCCTCGCAGATGCGGGCTGTTGTGCGGCCGATAGCTGCCACCGGAGGGATTCGTTCGGGGTTTGGGTTCTCCCCCACCAGCTCTTTGAGCCTTGATGGAGCGGTGGCAACAATAACGTCTACCGCGGCGGAATTCGAGTCAGTACCGGCAATAAGTTCACGCGCATTCACACAGGAGAGCTCTCCCGCCTCAAGTGCGGAAGCGGTCGCCGGCACCATCTCATATACCACTGCACGCACAGCACGGAAGCCTAACCCCACTAGCCCTTCACGCAGAGTTGGGCGGGCGTTTGCCCCTTCAAAGACGAGCACGCTCGCCTGCGCAGAAAGCATATCGTCCCAGCCCAATGCGGCAGATTCCGGGGTATTCTGCGGCTTACGCAGGCTCTCAGGAATGCCCAGCTCGGGGTTGGCGCCCTCGGTAGGGAATTCTGCGAGCATGCCCAGAGCATCCTGCTTTTCAGGCGTGAAGTGGGGTTCCAGGCCGATCTCACGTAGCGCCCGTGCCGTTGCGGATCCCACGCAGGCGATCTGGGTTCCGCCATCGCGCAGTGCCCACGCAAAGGATGTGCCAAAAAGCTCGGCGCAGGAACGCACCGCATTCGCGCTCGTGAAAGTAGCCCAAAGAAAGGCTCCCTCCGCCGCTAAGCTCACCAAGGAAAACAGCGAATACTCGGGCGCAACTGTACGGGGCAGCTGCATAGGCGCAAAATCCACCTGAATTTTCGGAATGCCTCGCTCCGCCGCCAAATCGTTCAAAGCACGCTCAAAAGGCGCGCCTTGAGCCGCCGTGCGGGTCAGCAGAACACGAGCCACGCTCTATTTCACCTCAAGACCGGCAAGGGCTGCGGCGCCCATCTGAAGCAGGTCTTCGGCAACGCGAATACCCAGTCGTTCAGCACCGGGAACATCAAGCTCACCGGTGGCGGACGTGTGGCGCAAGCTTTCGGTACCGTCAGGCGATGCGACAACTGCTGTGAGCACAAGATCGCCGTCTTTGACGGTGGCATAGGCGCCAATGGGGGCGGCGCATCCAGCTTCAAGACGGCGCAGAAGACGACGTTCAGCGGTGACCTCAAGGTGGGTTTCAAAGTGGTCGGCAGCAATAAGCGCTTCCCCCAGGGTGCGCACGGGCCGGGAAATTTCAGAGTCGAATAAGGTCGCGGTATCGGGGTTAGCAAATTCTGTTTCGCGAACCTCAATAGCGAGCGCGCCCTGCCCGGGGGCCGGGAGCATGCGGGAGGGGTCAAGGTACTCGGTAATAACGGATTCTTTGCCGAGGCGTTTGAGTCCCGAAACGGCGAGGATGACGGCATCGCAATCACCGGTGTTTTCGGTACCGATTCCACGGTGTGCGGTTTCGTCGGTTTCGGCGCTGTCACGCACGACGACTTGGCGGTTTCCGTGTTCTTCGAGCCCTTTCACGCGGGCTATGCGAGTGCCCACGTTGCCGCGAATATCGACGATTTCAAGGTCGGGGCGCAGGGTATGTACCTGTGCGGCGCGGCGCGGTGATCCGGTACCGACGCGAGCGCCCGTAGGCAGGGTATCGAGGGTGAGGTTATCGCGCGCTACCAGGGCATCGCGCGGGTCTTCACGTTCAAGAATTGCCGCGATGACGAGCCCGGGGCACGGTTCGGCAGGTAAGTCTTTGAGCGAGTGCACCGCAACATCGACTCCACCGGGGGTATCACCGTCGAGAAGGCGTTGGCGCAGTGCGGCGGCGAAGACTCCGGTGCCGCCGAGGGTTGCGAGCGGTCCGGTGAGCACATCCCCGTCGGTTTTGACGGTGGTGATGTCAAAGGATAGGGTGCGTTCGGCGCCGTGTTCGCGGGAGTGAGTGTTGAACACCTGAACGATGTGTTCGGCGGCAAGGGTGCTCTGGGTGAGCGCCAAGGCTGAGCCTCGGGTGCCGAGAATATAGGGGTCGCTCATGGTTCTCCTCAGGTTTTATGGGTGCCGTATGTGCGGACTCATCAATACGGTTGGGATGAACCCGCACATACGGCAGCGCTTATACGCGCTCATTGCAGCAGGCGCAGTCTTCCTTAGGGGTGTACTCCGCAATTACAGGCTTTTCCTGACCGCGCAGGGGTTTACAGCAGTCAGGGTCGCATTCGTCGAACCAACCGAGTTCGCCGGATATGGACTCGCCGAAAACGCTTTCGCGCCTGTCGTGATCGGATTCTGCGGGCTCGGCCATACGCTCGACAATCAGGCGGCGCAGCGATTCCACATAGGCGGGGTGCACGCCGGGAGTGGGGGTGCGCACCGCCACGATACCGTGGTTACGGCAGGTTTCCATCGCCTCGGTATCGAGGTCCCAGAGGACTTCCATATGGTCAGAGACGAATCCCAGCGGAACCATAATGATGCCGTCTACGTCACCAGCGATTTTGTCGATGGCGTCGTTAACATCGGGCTCTAGCCAGGGGGTGGAGGGTGAGCCGGAACGCGACTGATAGACGAGCTCCCAGTCGGTACTATCCAAAAGGCTCTCGTCCTGTTCGCGGATCTTTGCAAGAATAGCGCGCGCCACCTGCAGGTGTTTCTCTACGTAGGCAGAACCGCCCTCGTAGTCGATTCCGCGCGGGCCCGCCTCATTAGCAGCAGAGGTCGGCACCGAGTGGGTGCAGAACATAATGCGAATACGCCCGTTCCCGGCGGCCGCCGTTCCGTCAGCAATGCGCTCCGCCACGGTATTGCGAACCTGTTTCAGCCCGTTCTCTAAGCCCTCAGTAAAGGCCTCAACGAACCCGGGCGCATCGAAAAATTGGCGAATCTTATCAATGCGCATGCGGTCTTGAAGACCGAGTTTCTCCAACGCCACCCCGTAGTCTTCGCGGTATTGGCGGCAGCTGGAGTACCCGGGGTAGGCGCTAGTGGCGAGCACTAGAATATTGCGGTGCCCTTCCTTATAAGCCTGCTGTACTACGTCGGTCACATAGGGTTTCCAGTTGCGGTTTGCCCACACGATCGGAATATGCGGCCCGCGTTCCTGCATGGCTTCTCGAAGTGCTACCAAAAGCGCACGGTTCTGCTCGTTAATGGGCGAGATACCGCCGTTTGCGCGGTAGTGGGTGGCGACTTCTTCCAGACGTTCATCGGGTATGCCGCGCCCCGCCGTAACGTTGCGCAGGAAGGGAATCACATCTTCCTGTCCTTCTGGACCGCCAAAGGAGGAAAGAATCACCAGGTCATAGGGGGCAGGCACGGCGGTGCGAGAACGGGTAATACCGCACTCCCCCCGGTACGACTTTAGCGTCTCGGGGGTAAGAACTGCTGGCCCGTTGGAGGCGGTATTTGCGGGGTCTGTAGCGTTCGGGCAAACATCGTCCGGGATGTTCCCGCAGCACCCTGCGCGTACGGTCTCACTCACGCGAGCACCTCGGCGACATCGGCAGCATTGACACGACGACCGGTGTAGAAGGGAATTTCTTCACGCACGTGCAGGCGTGCCTCGGTATTGCGGAAGTGGCGCATCATGTCGACCAGATCGACCAATTCGGGAGCCTCAAGGGCGAGTACCCATTCGTAGTCGTTCAGACCGAAGGTTGCCACGGTGTTCGCGAGCACCTGCGGGAAGTCGATAGCCTTCATGCCGTGGTTCTTGAGCATTTCGGCGCGGCGTTCGGGATTCATGTAGTACCAGTCGTAGGAACGCACGAAGGGGTACACGCATACCCATGCCTCGGGTGCCTTCTGGCGTGCATAGGCGGGTGCATGGTTGCGGGTGAATTCTGCCTCGCGGTGCACGCCCATAGTCGACCAGACAATGGTGGTCGCGCTGAAGAGCGCAGTACGGCGAATCTTGCGCACGGCTGCCTGCAGCTTTTCGGGAGTCGGCCCGTGGGTCCACACCATAACATCGGCGTTATCGCGCATAGCGGAAACATCGTAGAGCCCGCGCAGCGTTACGCCGTCCGCTTTGAGCTCTTCGATGAGCTGCTCGAACTCTGCGATAGCTTCCGCCGAGGATGCGCTTTCGGCACGCTGCCCGGCACGGGCGAAGACGGTGTATAGGGTATAGTGCAGGGTTTCGCCTTCTTCACGGCCGCGTTTATTCTCATCGGCCGGGGAATGCTGCACAGTATATCCTTTAGGCGCGCCCCCGTACCCGCTTCCATGAGAGCCGTGAGCCGCATTCTGATGTTCTTCGTGAGACATTTTCTTCCTTTCGGTGAAAACCGCCCAAGATTCGCTGAATGTTTCCTGTTCACCTGCGAGTCTCAGCCAAACAGATCTTAGTCTGCCTGCGGTTTATGCTCCTCACTCGTGAGGTTTTGTCTTCTGTTTTCTTTGGTTAACACGGTGCCTGCACTGCGCGGGCAGCCGCAAGTATCTTCGTCACTTCGAGACATGCTTTTGCGTTATGTGTGCAATGAATTGATCCAGTTGTTCCTGGGTATCGCGCACCACAGCGGCGAGCCCGGAGCCTGCGGCCCACGAACCAACCGTGCAGACGGTATCGAGTTCTGCCGCGCGTTCGCGGAAAAGCTGCACCCGCTCGCGGTATCCGGGCGTTGAGAGAGGCAGCACGCCGTTCCAGCGAACCACATCCGCATCCACCAGATTTTGGGCGGTAATGGGCACATCGAGCAATTTCGAGGCGTCGCGCAAGGCGAGGGTGATCAGCTGGTCTTCGTCAAGAGAAACGTCGGAGAAGGTACTCTGTTCTCCCCCGCGGCCGTAGGAAAGCCGCACCACGTGGCGGTTCTTACCCGCCTCTTCGGCTACCCACGCCCATTTAGCGGTGGCATGGGTGAGCGCTTTGGCGCGCACGTTTGTCACGGCTTCGGAAACCAGCAGACCCGTACCACGCGGGTTCGAGTTAAGCGCGGGCTGATCGACGACGAGCGTTACGAGAGCGACCTCGGGGCCAGGGTCAATATTAGGCAGAGAACTTCCCTTAATATGCGGTCCGAGCAGACGCGCAGCGGTGGAACCATCGGTAGCAATCACCAAATAATCGGCACCCACCGAGGCAGCTTTCTCACCATCGCTGCGGCGGCGAATTACCACCCATTCATTGGTGATGGGGTCACGATCCACCGCAATCACGCCGCATTCGGGAATGTACCGCACGGGTGCGGGCATCTTCTCGATAAGCTGTTCGATCAGCAGGTGCATGCCCCCAGAAAGCCCGGCGACCTGCGAGCCCGCGGGTGCTTGAGCGCGTATCGCGGCGGAAGCGGCAGCTAGGGACTTATGTTTTTTCAGCCCTTCGCGTAAGCCGGGGATAACGGCATCAATATCGAGCATATCCGGGTGGGTCGAGTACACCCCGGAAACCACGGGCGCAACCAAGTTATCGAGTACTTTTTTACCCATACGGGCACGTACTAGTTCACCCAGCGTCTTTGCGTTGGCTCCAACCGAAGCAGGCAGAACCTTATCCATACGGGCGCGGCGCAAACCGCTTTTACCGAGCACACCGGCCAAAGATTTATCAGAAAGATCACCGGGAATGCCCATAATTCCAGTGCTCGGGGTCTTTCGGGCACCCTGAGGCAGATACAGCCATGAACCGTGGGAGTTAGGATGCACAATCTGGTCACCTAGACCTAGCTCTTTGACGAGGTTTGTCACGGTTGGGGTTCGGGTCGCATAGGATTCCGCACCGGAATCTAGCACCAAACCGGCTACCTTATGCGCGCCGAGGGCGCCTCCCAGATAATCATTCTGGTCTAGGACGGTCACGTTCACTCCGGCATCGGTAAGACGACGCGCCGCCAACAACCCAGATATGCCGCCGCCGACTACGATGGCGCTTGGTGCATGATGATTCTTGTGCTGATGTACCATATTCATCCCCGTTAATGTTTCGGTTCTAACTGCCTCTCTTAAGAGTATCCGTTTTATGGGCGTCGGGTGCGTTCGTGAAGATATGTCACTAGGTCGGTGAGCACCTGCGGGTCCGTTGTGGGCGGCACCCCGTGCCCCAGGTTCACGATATGGGCGGGGGCGCTCGCCCCGGCGGCGAGTACCTCGTCCGCGTGAGCATATAGAGTCTCACGCCCAGCAGCTAAAAGCGCGGGATCGATATTCCCCTGAAGCGGCACCGCACCGTTGAGCCTGCGGTTTGCCTCATCAAGGGGCAGGCGGTAGTCCACCCCGATCACATCGGCACCAGCTTCATGCATGGCGGGCAGCAGCTCGGCGGTTCCGGTACCAAAGTGGATGCGCGGCACCCCAAATTCTTCGACCATACTCAAGGCGGTGGCGGAGTGTTCCTGCACATACCGGCGATAGTCTGCTTCACCCAACGAACCAGCCCAGGAGTCGAAGAGCTGCACGGCGGATGCACCCGCCTCGATCTGAGCCCGCAAAAACTGCCCCGAGGTGCGCGCGGCCCACTGCGCCAACTCGCGCCAGGCAACGGGGTCGGCATGCATCATGGTGCGGGGACGCAGGTGATCGCGGGAGGGACCGCCCTCAACCATATAGGCGGCAACGGTGAAAGGTGCACCCGCAAAACCAATGAGAGGGGTGGAACCGAGCATGTCGACGGTTGCTGCGACTGCCTCACGAATAGGGTCAAGTGCCGTATCGGTCAGTTCGGGCAGGGAACGCACTTCATCAAGCGTGCGCACGGGATGTTCGAGTACGGGACCGCGACCGGGCACAATATCGACATTCACGCCCGCGAGTTTCATGGGGATGACGATATCCGAGAAGAAAATACCGGCATCGACTTTGTGACGGCGCACCGGCTGCACGGTGATCTCGGCGGCAAGTTCGGGTGTCAAACAGGCATCCAGCATGGGAATTCCCTCGCGCGCCTTGCGGTACTCGGGCAGCGAACGCCCCGCCTGGCGCATAAACCAGACCGGACGATGCTCAGACGCGCGCCCGGTGAGCGCCTGCAGCATCGGAGAATCAGCGATTTGAGCGGCACGCAGCGGGTGGGATGCATTCAGGCGCGACAGCTGCGCCTCGGTCAGCAAATCACGCTGGCGATCTCTCGGGTGAGCACCCACTGTAGAGCGCGACTGCTGAGAATCTGCACCATTGGCGGCTCGCTGGGGCTGCTGGGTTTCGGTCATACCCTCTAGTTTGACAGGTTTTCGCGCCTGTTTTTATGACACGGTGTCATAAAGTACCCCTTCGTAACCTTTATAAATTTTGGTGTAGGGTTACCTTATTTTTAAAGCTGTTTTAGCTATCTCAAAATTTATTTACCCTAAGTTTTTATACGCCGGTCCTTTGCTGGGCCTTGTTGGGCATAGTTCGGGAGCTTTTCACACAAACTCACATTATTGGGAGCCAGCTCACGTTAGGTTACACTCACCGACTAAAAATGTGTTTATGATTATTGTCTAGTGGCTACGTATTCATTTGTTGCATCACACAGGATCATCGATCTCACCACCGTCGCTCTACTGAGCAACGGTGCAGCTAGCATACCCGAGCTTTTTCGTACCGAAACCGCGCAAAACTTGGGCGTTACCGGCACTATTGTGCTGGCAACCTGCAACCGCCTCGAAATTTATGTGCAGCTCTCGGTGGCCGAGCATTTAGGTCCCGTTAGCGATATGCTCTACGCCGAGATTGCGCAAAAATCTGAGCTCGATGCAGAGCTTATTGCGGGCAGTTTTGAAATCTACGAAAACCTTGAGGCCGCCAAACATCTCTTTACAGTGGCATCAGGGCTGGAGTCCGCCGTGGTCGGCGAGCGCGAAATCGCCGGGCAAGTGCGCCGTGCGCTTGCCTCCGCCCAAGAAGAAGGGGCGGTTCCTGGGGAGCTTGTACAGCTTTTCGAGCATGCGGCACACACTGCCCGTCAGGTTGGGCAGCACACCACTATCGGATCACAGGGACGCTCAATCGTCTCGGTCGCCCTGGATTTGGCGGATGCAGTCGCTGAGAAAGACTGGAAAACCCGCCGTGCTCTCGTCTTTGGAACGGGTGCCTACGCGGGTGCTACTATTGCAGCCCTGCGTGAACGCGGATGCGAAGACATTTGGGTTAACTCCCGTTCGGGCCGTGCCCCGGAGTTTGCCGCAAAACGCGATGTTCGCGCGGTTCCCAAAGGTGAAACGTATAAGGCCATGGAACAGGCGGATGTGATTGTTGGCTGCTCGGGCGGATCTGACCCGCTCTCCCCCGCCGAAATTCCACCGGGGCATCATACGATCCTCGACTTGGCGCTCTCCCGAGATTTTGACCCCGCCATTGCGGATCTGCCGCAGGTGGAGCTTATTACCTTAGAGTCCGTGCGTTTGGCTGCCCCCGAAGAAACTGAGGAGGCGGTCGCTACCGCCGAGCGCATCGTCGAGTCTGAGACTCAGGCCTTTGCTGCACGGCAAAAGACCCGCAATATTGATTCGGCGATCGTGGCGCTTCGTTCTCATACTATGGAGGTGCTGGACGAAGAGCTCGATAAGGTACGCAGCCAATTCGGTTGTACCGCCGCCACCGAGCAGCTGGAACTCGCAATGCGCCGCATGGTGAAGTCCCTTTTGCACACCCCCACGATACGCGCGAAACAGCTCGCAACCCAGGGGCGAACCTCCGACTACATTGCGGCACTCGAAACGCTCTACGGAATCACTATCGACGACCGCTAATTGCGGGATAATCTTCTGCACGCTGCGCTTTATTCCACCGCAGCCCTAAGCCACAGGCGAATCATGCGCGCATCCTTACGGCATCCGCCTGGCAGGCACGGTACACTAAATCCAGAAGAAAACACCGCTGACGGCTTGAAGGGTCATCATGGAAATCAAAATTGGTATTCGTCACATTAGCCGCGAAGTTACGCTCGAAACCAAGGAAAGCGTCGAGACTATCCGCACCAAGGTAGCCGACGCCATTACGAACGGTTCCCTCCTTGAGATCACCGACGATAAGGGAGCAACCACCCTCGTACCCGGTGAGCAGATCGGTTATGTTGAGCTCGGCTCCGAAGAGAAGCGCCGCGTTGGGTTCGGTGTCGGCGCCTAACAGCAGGGGTACACCCAATAATTTTTACGAAGCCCGCATTCACAGTTTTGCCGTATGAATGCGGGCTTCGAGCGTTCCTATGGCAGTACGCATACTCGACATATCGACCTGTAAGGGTGCATCTGACGCCAAGACGGGTTAAGATTTAAGGGCTAAGTGGATGCCCGGTCGTTCTTGATATACCAGACACCGCGTCTTTCCGGGAGCCTGAGTTCTTTTACAGCAGGTACATCTTCAAGAGCTCGACTTCGGAACATGAATTTCCCGCGATCGGCTTCCTTCACCTCGCGCCAGCCCGGCGTTGTGAATACACCGTGCTCCCCGCAGTACTCGGGCAGCTACACGGCATAACACCTGTGCACACTCACGCACAGGTACGGGTGCGGCGCAAACCGCCCGATCAGGGCAGGAAGATATGAGATGACCGACGCTCAAAACGCGACGACCGATGAGGCCCAGCCTTCCTCAACACCACAGTCTTCCCCCAAGTCCTTTGCCGATTTTGGGGTCCGCCAAGATATTAGCGATGCACTCGCCGCTGTGGGCATTGTGAGCCCCTTCCCCATCCAGGAAATGACCCTGCCGGTCGCACTCGCCGGGCATGACATTATTGGGCAGGCAAAAACCGGTACCGGTAAAACCCTCGGGTTCGGTCTCCCCACGATTCAGCGTGTGGTGGGCCGTGACGACGATCAGTGGGGTTCACTGCAGAAGCCGGGGGCACCTCAGGCACTTATCTTGGTACCCACCCGCGAGCTTGCAATTCAGGTGGGTAACGATTTAGCGGTAGCCTCTAAACTGCGCAATGCTCGCGTGGCAACCCTGTACGGCGGTGTTCCCTACGAGCCTCAGGTCGAGCAACTCACCAAGGGACTGGAAGTTGTGGTCGGCACTCCCGGACGTCTGATCGACCTGTACCAGCACGGTGCGCTCACCCTCACCCAGGTTAAGACGGTGGTGTTAGATGAGGCCGATGAGATGCTCGACCTAGGCTTTTTACCTTCCGTCGAAAAAATTATGGGATACCTACCCACCGACCGCCAGACCATGCTGTTCTCCGCGACAATGCCTGGCCCGGTGATCACGATGGCGCGCAAATACATGACTAAGCCCATGCATATTAGCGCGGCAGACCCGGAAGATCACGCCAAGACCAAGGCCTCGATTCGTCAGGTGGTTTACCGCGTGCACCATATGGATAAGGACGAAATGCTCGGTCGCATCCTGCGTGCTCATGGACGCGGACGCACCGTGATCTTTACGAAGACCAAGCGCGATGCCGCGCGCGTTGCCGATGAGCTTATCGCGCGCGGATTCGCCGCCGCTCCCCTGCACGGCGACCTCAACCAGGGCGCTCGCGAGCAGGCTTTGCGTGCTTTCCGCAACGGCAAGGTAGATATTCTGGTGGCAACCGATGTTGCGGCCCGCGGTATTGATGTGGAAGACGTGACCCATGTGATTAACCACCGCGTGCCCGAAGACGAGAAAACCTATCTGCACCGCACCGGGCGTACCGGCCGTGCGGGTCATGAGGGTACCGCCGTAACCTTCGTGGATTGGGAGGATATTGCCCGGTGGCGCCTCATTAACGATGCGCTCGATCTGGGCGTTTCCGATCCTGTGGAAACTTATTCTTCTTCTGAGCATCTGTTCTACGACCTGGATATTCCGCCGGGCACCAAGGGTCGCCTGCCGCGTTCCGAGCAGACCCTCGAAGGTTTGGATGCGGAGCACCTTGATGATTATGGCGAATCGCGCTCTTCACGGGGTAGCTCCCGTTCCTCTCGGGGTTCGCGTTCAGGTTCGCGCGGTTCTAAATCCCGGGGCTCCCGCGGCGGTTCCCGCAAGACGAAGTCCGAAAAGCGCGGGGAGGATTCATCCTCGAAGGATGCCGCGCCGAAGCGTGAACGCCGACCGCGCCGCCGTACCCGACGCGTTGAGGGTGAAACCGTTGAGACGCGCGCCGAGAAAACTGCGGGGAAATCCGCCGAGAAAAAATCGGCTAAGAAATCCGGCTCTGCCAAGGATAGCTCGGTTGAGAAAACAGATTCTCAAGGCTTGTCGCGCCGCCGCAGCCGTCGCCGTTCCGGGAATAAGGGCAAGGCAGACTCGACTGCAGCTAAGAAAGCGGGTCGAAAAAAGTCTGATACCGCATCGGGTGAGGAGTAAATAGCGAGTGAGCGAAGCAGTATCCTCCGCCGATACATCTGTGCCCAAACGGTCGGGCACCGGCGATGTTCCAGTTTTCGATCCGAATGGTTCATCGCTGGTGGTTCAGGCCGATAATCTGGCGTATCTGAGCGAGCTGCCAAGTGCCTCGTTCACTGTGATCTACATTGATCCGCCGTTTAACACCGGCAAAACTCAAACTCGGCGTACCCTCAAAACCGCCCCCGCTGCAGAAGGCGAAGAACAGGGTAAAGGCAACGGTAATCGTACCGGATTTCAGGGCAAAAGCTACACGAGTGCCCTGCAAACCCTTGCGAGTTATCACGATGCTTTTGAGGACTACTGGGCGTTCTTAGAGCCGCGTATTAGGCAGGCTCACCGTCTGCTCACAGAGGATGGCACCCTCTACCTGCACCTCGATTGGCGTGAAGTTCACTACGCCAAGGTCATGTGCGACATGATTTTTGGGCGCGATTGTTTTATCAACGAGATCATTTGGGCCTACGACTACGGCGCAAAATCGACAAAGCGCTGGCCCACTAAGCACGACAATATCTTGATGTACGTTAAGAACCCGCAGGAATACTACTTCAATGCGGATGCGGTAGACCGCGAGCCCTATATGGCACCCGGTCTGGTGACCGAAGAGAAAGCGGCACGCGGAAAACTCCCCACCGATGTGTGGTGGCATACGATCGTTTCGCCCACGGGTAAGGAAAAGACCGGGTACCCCACGCAGAAGCCGTTGGGTCTGCTCAAGCGGATGATTGCTGCTTCATCACGCCCGGGCGACTGGGTGCTGGATTTCTTCGCTGGTTCTGGTACCACCGGTGCGGCTGCGGCGGCTCTGGGGCGCAGGTTTGTGTGTGTGGATCAGAACCCGCCCGCGATTGAGGTTATGGCGAAACGCCTAAACGTGGATGCCGAATCGTTTGCCGACTACCGCGGTGTGCCGCGCGGTGCGGCGGTGCTGTTTACTCCGCATCGTCACGTGGGGGTTCGCGGGGGTACCTCTCGGGATGCGCTCACGGCGGCATCACGGCGCGCACTGGCGGAACAGAGCGAGAAGATTCGGGAGCGTGTGAAGCCTATTGACGGGGCACACAGCCAGTTTGTGCGGCATCCTTCCACCGATGTTTTGGAACGCGAGCTGCGCGCCCAAGCTCGCGAAAAACTGCGTAAAGACCGCAAACGCCAAGAGCTGACGAAGAAACGGAAGCAGGTCAAGGAGACGGCGCCGTCTTCATAGCGGACTGACCCGGCGTATGCCGTACACTTTGCTGCATCTTCGTAGGGTTTAACCGTACGATATGCGGCAAAGTGTACGACTTACAGTGATTACTTTAGTTGTCGGCGGCGAGCTTTAGCTGCGAATCTGGGCGCGGATCGCCTCAACAGTTTCGCGGGCAGTGGTATTCTCCCCCAGCTGGTTTGGTTTGCCCGCGCCGTGATAGTCGCTGGAACCTGTCACCAAAAGCTCGCGACCGCGCGCAAATTCCAGCAGACGCGCACGGTTCGGCTCAGAATTTTCGCGATGGTAGACCTCGATCCCAGCGAGGCCCGCATCCGCCATCTGACCCAGGTACTCAAGCGGCAACGCAGGCCCACGGTTTTCACTCATCGGATGCGCCACCACCGGCACACCGCCCGCCGCGCGCACCAGCCGGGTCGCCTCCAGTGGGTCCATGCTCTCTTGCGGCACATAGTAGGGTGAGCCCGCATAAAGAATACGACCGAACGCCTCCTCACGGCTGGCGACGATTCCGGCGGCAATCAGCGCATCTGCAATATGGGGTCGTCCCACCGATGCATTCTCTTCACCCGTCTGTTCCTGCACATGCTCCCAGGTGAGCGGGTAGTCTGCGGATAGCAGCTCAACGATGCGCCGTGCCCGCCCCGCACGCGAGCACCGAATTTCCTCAACTCGCTGCGCCAACTCGGAGGATTGCGGGTCATACCCATAGGCCAGCAGATGCACGCTCTTAGTACGCTCTCGTCCCTGCTCATCGCAGTACGTGTACCGGCACGAAAACTCGGCACCGGGCAGAAAATCCAGCCCGTACTCCCCCGCCAGCTCGGCCGCCTGCGACCATCCGCACGCGGTGTCATGGTCGGTAAGCGCGAATCCTGTCAGTCCCGCCTTACGAATAAGCGGAATTAATTCGATAAGCGGCTGAGTACCATCGGAAATTGCGGAGTGAATATGCAGATCGTAACGTTCGGTCATAGTTCTAACTCTAACGCACCCTACGTTCGCCTCACCCGCGATAGCGCCTTGCTCAAGGCGTTTTCCCGCGGAAAATAGCGGCGGTATACCGGCGATTTCTCGCGGCGCGTGGGATAGAATACAACTATGACTGAAAATACGAAGAAGAGCACCGGAGCTCCAACAACAGATCACCGCGATACCCCCAAAGCATCAGCTTTTCAGGAGTTCATCGCATCAAACTGGGAGCCCGCTGCCGATGATGGCTATACCCGCGAACGCGTTGCCGATTTTGCGGCGCAACGTCGTAAGAAGATTTCCCAAAAGTTCCCGGGCGAGCGTCTGGTTCTGCCCGCAGGACCGCTGAAGGTTCGCTCGAACGATTGCGATTACCGTTTCCGCCCGCATTCGGCGTTTGCACACCAGACCGGGTTGGGTGTTGATCATGAGGCTGACGCCGTGCTGGTCTTTGAGCCCGTAGATGAGGGCACCGGTGATAACGGCTCGAACCATGAGGTTACCCTATATTTCCGCCCGTTAGCTGGCCGTGACACCACGCAGTTTTATGCGGATGCGCGCTACGGCGAGTTCTGGGTTGGTCCGCGCCCCACGCTCAAGGAGTTTTCGGAGCGTTACGGTGTGCGGACGAAGGACCTTTCGGAGCTTGAAGTTGCGATTACGAAGAACGCCGGGGCTCAGGCACTGGGCGGGGTACGCATCCGACTGGTGCGTGAGGTTGATCCTTCCATTGATGCGCTGGTTGATACCTCCCGGTATAACACGGGCGTTGCGCTGGAGGAATCCGATAAGCTCGATTCTGAGCTGACGGTGGCGCTCTCTGAGGCCCGCCTGATTAAGGATGAAATCGAGGTTGAGAACCTGCAGCGTTCGGTCGATATGACGGTGAAGGGCTTTGAGGAGGTCGTGCGTGAGCTTCCGAAGGCGGTGGCGCATCATCGTGGTGAGCGCGTGGTGGAGACAGCGTTTTTCTCGGTGGCACGTACCGACGGCAACGACCTGGGCTATGACACGATTGCAGCCTGCGGGAATAATGCGACGATTCTGCACTGGATTCGCAATAACGGCACCGTGGATGAGGGCAAGCTGCTGCTGCTGGATGCCGGTGTTGAGGACGATACCCTGTACACCGCCGATGTGACCCGCACGTTCCCGGTGAACGGTAAGTTTACCGAGGTGCAGGCGAAGGTCTATAACGCGGTGCTGGATGCTGCGGATGCGGCGTTTAAGGTCGCTGTGCCGGGTCGTAAGTTCCATGAGATTCACGATGCCGCGATGGAGGTGCTGGCGCATCGTCTGGAGGAGTGGGGGCTGCTGCCTGTTTCGGCTGAGGTTTCTTTGACGGTTGAGGGTGGTCAGCATCGCCGGTGGATGCCGCACGGCACCAGCCACCATTTGGGTTTGGATGTGCACGACTGTGCGCAGGCGAAGGCGGAGCTGTACACCGGCGCAACCCTGGAGCCGGGTATGGTCTTCACGATTGAACCCGCGCTGTACTTCAAGGATGAGGATTTGTCTGTTCCCAAGGAGTACCGCGGCATCGGTATTCGTTTGGAAGATGACGTGCTGTGCACCGAGGACGGCAATGTGAACCTCTCGGCGGCGCTGCCCCGCACGGTTGAAGAGATTGAGGCGTGGATGGCGAAGCTCGCCCAGTAGTCTCTTAGTTTCGCAGACGAAAGTCCCCGCAGCCAGTACTGTCCTGGCTGCGGGGACTTTTTCGTTGTGTCAGATGCCTCTGTGGCGTTGGACGCTAGTCTTCCTTGACTCCCTTGGGCTTAGGAGTCTCACGAGTTGGAGCCTGCCGGATAGTTTTGGCATATTCTTCAGGGTCGTCAATGCGCAGACCGAACCGCTGTGCCGCTTGCGTCTGAGACTTGTGCTCGCGGGTGTCGGCGGAGGGCGAAGACTGCTCAGAAGAATCGTCGGACTGGGTTTGCTGCATGGCGGTCTGTGATGCAGCGGCTTGTGGCGCTTGGGAATCCCCACCGGCTGGGCTTTGCCACGGAATCTCCTGTGCCGCTGTACCCTGTTGTCCGCCCGCATCCGCTTGCTCGGGATTCGGGTTCTTGGCAGCGCTATCGCGGTTTTCGGTGTAGCCACCTTGCTGATCCGTCACAGTCGACGGGGTGCTCGGAGCCTGCGAAGATTCACCGGCAGACGTTGGTGTATAAGAGACATAGGGGCTGGCGGCATGGGGCAAGCCGGTACCTGCACTCGGCGTTCCCGAGGATGCCGAAGCTACCGCCTTCTGAAACAGCGGGTTCGCCGAGAGGATGCGCCGCGCCTCCGAAGAATAATCACTCAGGGCGTAGACTATGGTGCGTTCCGGGACTGCCTCACCGCGCATCGGGTAGCGACCGGAACCGCCGCGGCGAAGCTCAAAAATTTTCCAGACCACGAAAACCGCAACGGCGATCGGCACGGCTGACGAGGCGGCAGCCCAGAAGTTCGTGCCCGCGGTGGAAACTAACGCTGAGTAGAACAGGCCCGCAAGAATACCCTGGATAAGAGCGACCAGAAGCGGACGGCCGTACCCCTGCTGGGTGGGGTATTCGACCTGTTTGAGTCCTTCGTTCACCAGGTAAAGCGCAGTGATAGGGTAGTTCGCGGCGGCAAGCACATCAAAAGCGGCGAAGGCTTCTTCACGGCGGCTGAAGGCTGCCACGGGTTCACCCTGAGGCATAAGCTGCCCGTTAGCCTGCGCCAGGCGAGACGCTAAATAAGAAGACGGGGGCATATTGGGAGGCATCTGAGTCATGCCCTATATTTTACCGGCAGAGGGCCTGCAGGCGGCGGGATATTTGCGATGGGCTTAGTTCCCCACGCATAGAAAAATTTTGCGCATCGGTTAGGGCCTGCAGCCCCACACCGGTCATGACTCGCAGCGTGCCTAAAGCACTGGTGAAGTGCGTATTCGGGGTTCACAGCGTACCCTAGATAGAGTGAGCAATACTAAATTCAGCGCCCCCAGCAAAATTTATATCGCCCGCCTGCTCGGTCTTGATGTCTTCGACCCCTTCGGTGATCGCCTCGGTCGCCTGCGTGATGTGGTCGTACTCAAGCGCGGTTTTGGCGCGGCGCTGGCAGCTGGTGCTCACCTGCGCAAAGGCAGCGAGCCTGTGGTTGTAGGCATCATTATTGAGGTGCTCGGCAAAAAGCGTGTCTTCATGCCAATGACCCGTGTGCGCAGCATCGACGCCTCACAAATTATTTCAACCGGGCTCGTGAATCTGCGCCGCTTTGAACAGCGCAACTCCGAGACTCTGGTTGTGGGCGAACTTTTCGACCGCCGTGTGCGCCTGCTCGACGGCAGCGGGGATGCCGTGATCGAAGACGTCGCCATTGAACAGCGCCGCAACGGCGATTGGGGCGTGACCGAACTTTTCGTATCCCGTGTGAGCAGTTCCAGCGGGTGGCGCCGCCGCTCCAAAGAAACCCTGGTGGTGGACTGGGATCAGGCGATGCTCTCCACCGAGCTGGAGCCGCAGGCTGCGACCGCGTTCGTGGCGAACCACGAAAATTCTAAACCTGCCGACCTTGCCGATGCGATCCATGAGATGAACGATAAACGCATGGTCGAAATCGCGGCGGAACTGCAGGATGAGCGCCTGGCGGACGTGCTTCAAGAGCTGCCTGAAGAGGATCAGGTACAGATTCTTTCCTACCTAGCGGACGAACGTGCTGCTCAGGTTCTTGAAGAGATGGAACCGGATGACGCCGCCGACCTGCTGATTGAGCTCGACGACGTGCAGCGTGAAAAGCTGCTCGAACTCATGGAACCGGATGAGGCAGACGATGTGCGCCGCCTGCTCGAATATGACGAGGGCACCGCCGGTTCGCTCATGAACCCGGTACCGATTATCCTCTCCCCCGAAGCCACAGTTGCCGAGGCGCTGGCACATATCCGCGCCGAAGAAATCTCGCCCGCAATGGCCGCCGCAGTCTTGGTAGCCCGGCCGCCCCTCGAAACGCCGACCGGCAAATATTTGGGGCTGGTGCATATGCAGCAGCTTTTGCGGGTGCCGCCGAGCGAATCGATTGGCCACATTCTAGACACAGACACCGAACCGGTCTCTGACCAGGCAAGTCTTGCGGAATTAGCGCGCGTACTCGCCGCCTACGACTTGACCATTATCCCCATCGTGAACGAATCTCACCGACTGGTCGGTGCGGTCACGATTGACGACGTACTCGATGCGCTCCTGCCCGAAGACTGGCGCACATTCGACGACGGAACCCCCGTACGAAAGGTAGGGCGACGCTTTGTCTGATCAGAACCGCCGCAACGAAAACCTGAAGCACGAGGAAAATCCGAGGATCGATAAAGCGCGCATCCTCAAAGACCGTCTCGAAAAGAAATACGCCGAACGCAGCCGCGACACCCGGGAAAACAGCAGGAGCGGTAACCGCGCTGAGTCTCAACTGAGCACCCCGGCAGAGCGCAAGAACAAGCTTTTTGCGTACAACCCGAACCCGGACGCTTTCGGACGTATGACTGAGGCGTTCGCCCGGTACATGGGTACACCTCAATTTCTGCTGTGGATGACCGTCTTCTGTGGCGTGTGGCTGGGCTGGAATACGCTCGCCCCCGAAGAGCTGCAGTTCGACCCGCGAAGCCTCAACTTCACTCTGCTCACCCTGATGCTCTCATTGCAGGCATCCTACGCCGCTCCCCTGCTGCTGTTGGCGCAGAACCGGCAGGATGACCGCGACCGCGTGGTCGCCTCCGAAGACCGCAAACGCGATCAGCAAAACCTTGAAGAGACACAGTATTTGACGCGCGAGATCGCTTCGCTGCGCATCGCCCTGCGCGAGGTTGCCACCCGCGACTTCGTGCGCAGCGAGCTTCGGGATATTTTGGAAGAGCTGAAATCTATTCAAGAGGAGCAGGAACGCCAAGCCGAACAGCTGCAGGATATTGGCGACGATATCGAAGAGCTTGAAGACTTGGACGGGGAAGAAAACACCGAGGCTGACCCCGAAACTGAGAAGCACGCCACCGCTATTGAAGACTCTCCCAACGCCAAGGCACCAACAGCGCATAAAGGCGAACGACCCACATCCTAAAGTGTGTTCTGCAACCCGGTTAAGCTCTTAAGCTCGCAGAACACCAGCCTAGACAAATAATGCGCAAACGCGCATGATAGTAGCACCGCAGCCAGCCATCTAAGCGGCGGTGTTTTTATCGCCCGGTGCGGCATCGTCACCGCAACGATATACACCCTCTCATGAACGCGCTGAGGAGATACCATGAGTAGCCCTAACGCCACACCGCACGATCGTTCCCGCGAGAACGAACCGGCGCCCGATAATCCCCTGGAGGATGCGCTCTGGGCAGCGCTCGCACGCGTGGAAGACCCCGAGCTGCGCCGTCCTATCACCGAACTTGGCATGGTGGAATATGCACGGGTTCTCACCGAAGAAGACGACCCGCAGCGGCACTATGCCCAGGTGAAAGTTCTGCTGACCATTGAGGGCTGCCCGCTCAAAAACACAATCGACACCCAAGTGCGCGAGGCGGCTGCTGCCGTCACCGGTATCGACCGCGTGCAGCTTGAGCTTGGTGCCATGAACTCCGAACAGCGCGGCGCCCTCAAATCCCGGCTCAAGCCCGAACGCACTAATCCCTTTACCGCGCCCGGTTCGCTCACCCGCATCTTCGGGGTAGTTTCTGGTAAGGGAGGCGTAGGGAAATCCTCTATGACTGCCAATCTCGCGGCGGCGTTTGCCTCGCGGGGTCTTGCCGTCGGCATTATCGACGCGGATGTGCACGGCTTCTCGATCCCG